>Ga0180007_10000108_pt1 | contig 146944 bp, 139 predicted proteins | sample MM_PC_MetaG_FD_121122 | JGI IMG/M metagenome (GOLD analysis project Ga0180007, IMG submission 121122) | Groundwater microbial communities from the Aspo Hard Rock Laboratory (HRL) deep subsurface site, Sweden - MM_PC_MetaG | ecosystem: Environmental > Aquatic > Deep subsurface > Groundwater...
AATACTCGATTTCTCCATCATTTATGTCAAATAGTTCCAAGATTAGTTTCTGAAGAATTAGTTCTGGGGATTTATTTGGACCTACTATTGCTAATATTTCGCCTTTTGTTAATTTTAAATTTAAATCAAACATGTCTTTGTTCTCTTTAGATAATTGTAAACTCATTTTATTGTTTAAAAAAACAGATTGATCTAAATTATCTAAATTGCGATATAAATTTATACTTTGAATTAAAGTAGATACCAAACTAGACACATCCGAACTTGTAAAAGTGTCTTTAAATACAAACGGTAAAAAATAATATTGAATTTCGACATTTTTAATAAACATTTTTAAGATTGTAGATTTCATTTTGTAATCTTTTAAAATCAAATTTTCGATTACTGGCAGTACTTTATCAACAAGAGATGAAATGCAATGCTCTAATCTGTTATTTTTCAAATCTTCTTTTTCAAGAAACGAATTATAATTTAACATAAGTAATTCTGGATTTAATGAATAAAGATTATATGAATTAGTGAAGAAAGCGTGTAATAAAACTTCAAGTGAAAAATTTCCTTTTAAATATTGAGTCTGTTTTTCAAAAATATTTAATTGTTCAATGTAGAGATAGTCCATTAATGCATAATATAAATCCAATTTATCATTGAATCGATAATAAAAACTTCCTTTATTTAATCCCGATGTTTTGATAATATCGTTTAATGATGCAACTTCAAAGCTTTTATGCGCAAATTCACTTAAAGTGGCTATAAATAAGTCTTTATTGTTTTTCAAAAAATATGTTTTATCGTTAATTTCCATGGTTTTCATCGCACACACCTCCTTTTTGACCATACGGTCTAAACCAAGCAGTCTAATTGTAATATATTTTTTGAAAAAATGCAATAAGAAAATAAAAAAAACAGACTAAATCAGTCTGTTAAAGGTGTTATTTATAAATGGTTGAGTACCTTTCTCTTAAAAAGCTATCTAATAATCCAAAATCATTGGCATGGTCAAATCCTTTTAAATCAACAATGTATGTCTTCTTTGTTTTTGAAGTAATGATTAAAAATTCTTTTGTTTTCCTTAATTTTGCAATTTCTAAATATGGTATAGAAAAGGTGTTCACATTATGAATCGAAATCTCAGTATCTAAGAATTGATAATGCTGCATCACTGGGTTTTCGACTAAAGGACTATTCTTAAGAATCCGTTTGGTTGAATACCATTGCATGATATAGGTTAATAAAAAATATAGTAACAGAATTGAAAATAAAAGTAATACATAATCCCACCGTTCCAATACAATCATATAGATGCTAAATCCAATTGTCACAACCGCCATGATGGAAAAGTTTTTTTGCATAAACGTTTGCAGATAATATTTATTGTACTTTATAATCAATTCCTGATTATAAAGAGTTGCATTATGAATGTTCAATTTTAGTCCACCTCTCTAAATATTAAACTTTTTAAATAGGATTGGATATGCTCCAATACCTACAAATACCATTGCGAAATATCGAATGAAATCAAATAATAGTGCGATTGAGCTTTGAATATATTGGTCTTGAACTAAATCTTCGGGATTAATAATGAATGAAAACACTGCTTTCAAAGCCAATCTTATGGCCATAACTACTATTACTCCCCCTACAAACCTAATCACATTTTTCTTAAGTATTTTATGATTTGAAAACATTGTCTTTTTGGCTTCAAATTTTAAACCGAAAATAAATCCGATAATGGCCCCCATCATTTTGGATACGCCTTCTACATTTGTGTACAAATCTAAAGAGGACTCCGCAGTGAATAAGAAATATAAATAACTAAATAAAAAGATCACTACACTTGAAATGAATATAATATTATATATTTTCTTGTGATCTTCATGTTTTTTAAAATAAAAATAAAATCCAAAAGAAATTCCAATTCCAAATATAGCTCCTACAATTACATCTGATAAGTAATGGACTCCCAAATACATTCTACTTATGGCCACAAGTAAGATAATTAGAGACACAGTAATCGTTAACCATCTTTTCTTAATCCATATACCCAAACTTCCAAATGTTGTTGCAGCGCCTTGTGTGTGCCCACTTGGGAAGGAATACCCCAAAGAAGTTTTAGGACGAATGTTCTCAATGGTGCTATCCACTAAAAAAGGTCTTGGTCTACTTACTATGACTTTCAGAACACTATTAAACACCAGCGAAACGAATACCGTTATTCCAATGGTTTCACCAATTTTTTTATCATAACACCAGTACATAAAGCCAAGAATGGCTATAATAAATAATTCTTCACCAAACATTGTCCAAAATTGGAAGAAATAATCTAGAAAATCATTTCGAAAACTTTGAAGCCACCTAATAATCTCTAATTCAAATTCCATTAAAATCATCTCCTAGTTGATTGATATATTGATTCATTATTTCTGATATTCCATCAAGATCATTGGATAAAGTAATAACGTCCGCAATTTCTTTTACGAAAGGTTTTGCATTCCCCATCGCAACACTGATTCCAGAAGCTTTTAAAAGTGATATGTCGTTTTCTTCATCTCCAAAAGCCATCGTTTCTGATTTGTCTAGTTTTAATAAAACAAGCAATTTCTTGAGTGCATCGCCTTTTGAACCTTTTAAATGTACAAATTCTAACAATTGATTTGAGCTTTTAAAGATATTGTATTGATCATACCAACTGTTTTCAATTGTTCCTTTAAACGTATTTAAGATCTTCTCTTCATCATATAACAACACTTTATAAACTGCTTCGTTTTCATCATAAAGATTCATATCAATCTTAACTACTGTTTTTTCATAAGCAGTATTATCTAAAAGTAATAATTTAATATCGTTAGAGATATAAACAAAGTGTTCACAGAAAACATGCATTTTCAAATTTGCAGGTAATACAAGAGAACTTATCTTTTTTACATCTTCTTTGTCCATTAATTTTTTGTCAATGATTTCAAAAGGAAATACTTTCAAAGTAAGAACGCCATTATAAGCAATAAAGTACGCTCTGTCATATTCGAACAAATCCAAAGGCTGAATGATTTTAGTGATTTCATGATAGGTTCTACCTGAAGCTATCACGATGTATACATGATGTTTTTTTAAAAGTTGTATGGTTTCAATTGTTTTAATAGATATTTTACCTTGAGAATTTAAAAGAGTTCCATCTAAGTCAACCGCTACTAATTTTATCATATATTCTTGTATAATCAAAACGTCTTTATAAGATGGTTTGATTATTCCCTTCTTTGTGGTTAGTCTTCTGGATGCATTTTTTTAAATTCGGTGAGTTGATTTGAAATAAGCAATTCAATTCGCTTTGTGATTTCTAATGTGTCTAAATTTTCATATTCTTCAAATGGAATTCTTGGCAAAATATGACAATATCCTTTGTGGATTTTAATTCTGCCTTTTTTAAAGATTCCATGCATATTATATAAGCAAATCGGACAAATATCCGCTTTAGCTTTCGTAGCTAGTTTCAAAGATCCGGCTTTAAACGGTGCAATTTCATTTTTATAGGAACGTGTTCCTTCTGGAAATATTCCCATTGGTTGTCCGTTCTTAACGGATTGAATGGCTAAAAGAATGGATTGCATTGCTTGTCGGTTGTCTCCTCTGTAAATAGGAATACATCCAGAACTTTTCAAAAGTCTTCTTACAATAGGTACTTTAAATAACGATTCTTTTGAAACATATGAAATAGGATAATCGTTAAATACTTGTTTGACATAAATTGGATCTGTATACTCAATGTGATTGGACACGACGACAAAATGATTGTTACTAGGTAAATTTTCTTTTCCAGAAACTACAATTTTAACTCTTAACAACACATTAAAGATATAAAAACCAATTGTATTGAAAAGCTGATGTTTAAAAAGATTTTTAGGGTCTGTTTTTGTAAAGAAAAATAAAACAGTAACAAAAAAAAGGAATAATAGGATTATAAATGCAATCATTGCTAAAAGAAATACGCCTATGATGGTTAAAATTCCAGTGAAGTTTAATTCATATGTCCCAAAAATCAGAAAAAGGATGGTAAAAAGAACGCTTAACAAAACTTGCAAAAACAAGATCATTTTAACTTTTCCTCTCATAGACAGAAAATGTTAATTCGCCTTTGGTTTCTTCTTTCATTAATGAAAAATCAGAAAATGGAATGTTATTTAAATAGACATCCCCTTCATACGGTTTTGAAATATGAGTAATATAAAGTCTATCTGCATAAGGAAAAGAAAGTTCATAAATCGTTTTTCCACCTATTATAAAAATTTCTTCTGAAGTTGGTTGTTTTAAAAAAGAAATTAAATCATGAATTACAGTAACGTTGGGATAAGAAAAAGGTTCTAATGAGGCCACTATGGATTTTCGGTTTGGCAAAGGTTTCCCAATTCTTGAAACAATGGATTGGAACGTTTCTAATCCCATTAGTACTGTTTTATGAAGGGTTGTTTGCTTGAAATAACTCAAATCTTCGGGATAATTCCATGGAAGATTATTTGCTTTTCCTATCAAAAAGTGTGGGTCAATGGCGAAAATTAAACTAATCATATTATACGGCCACCTTTCCTTTAATGGAAGGATACGGATTATATTCTGAAAGAGAAAAGTCATCAAATTTAAAATCTTCAATGGAAGTGATTTTTCTTAAAAAAGTCATTTTTGGTAAATTTCGTGGAACTCTTGATAATTGTAACTGAACTTGATCTAGGTGATTTAAGTAGATGTGAGCATCTCCAAATGTGTGAACAAACTCTCCGTACTCTAACCCCGTGACCTGAGCTACCATCATAGTCAATAAAGCGTAAGAGGCGATATTAAAGGGGACTCCAAGAAAGGCATCTGCACTTCGTTGATACATTTGACATGATAGTTTGTTGTTAATAACGTAAAATTGAAACAATAAATGACATGGAGGTAAAGCCATTTCTTCTAATAAAGGAGGATTCCAAGATGAGACAATAAGTCTTCTGCTATCTGGATTCATTTTAATATTCTTAATGACAGTATTTAATTGGTCAATCACTTGTTGTTTGCCTTCAAATGCTCTCCATTGCTTTCCATATACTGGACCTAAATTACCGTATTTTTGTGCAAATACTTCAGAATCCTTTATGTAAGATATGAAATCATCCATCGATTCACCATTATAGTCTTGAGACTGTTTGAATTTAAGATAAGGCCATTCGTTCCAAATTCTTACACCATTTTGGACTAAATATCGGATGTTTGTATCTCCTTTAATAAACCATAATAATTCATGAATAATCGATTTAACATGAAGTTTTTTGGTGGTTAAAAGCGGAAATCCTTTGCTTAAATCAAAGCGCATTTGATACCCAAAAGTTGAAAGAGTTCCCGTTCCCGTTCTATCTGTTTTTTCGATTCCATTTTTTAAGATATAATTTAAAAAATCTTGATATTCTTTCATGCTTATCACCTTATGTCAAATTATAACATTTATTGGACTTGAAAAAAAGAAAAAGATGCATTTTGCACCTTAGTCTTTATTTGTACTGATGAATGATATTTTTTCTACAATTATTTCAGGATAAGAAAAGATTTTTTTTGATTCAAAAATATATTCTTTTTGTTGTAACCGTGCCTTTATTCCAACAACGGAACCTTTTTTACAATAATCTACAGTTGCTTCGGCAATTCCACTCCATAGAGTGCAATTCAAGAAATCCGTTTCATAATCATTTGTTTCACCACTTTTAAAGGGTCTTTGCACTGCAAGTCGAATAGTTGTAACGGTTTTGTTGTCTTCCAATTTTCTTAATTCTGGATCGCTTGTTAGTCTTCCGACTAAAATTACTTGATTTAACATAATGCCTCCTTTTGTTTGATAGCATTATCTTAACTTGATCTTTTGTCGATTTCAAATAACAAATTTGGTTTCTATTTCTTAAAAAAAAAACAATAATATACTTATTTTTCGAAACATAAAAAAAAACGAATGAAGAATCATTCGTCTTTTATTTAGGTTGTGAAAAAGCGAATTAAAGTTGTAGATTTATTAAAATTTAAAATCGACGTCTTGGCGTTTCTTTTCTTCAGCTTCAAAATATGGTTTCTTTTCCATATGAATTGCATTTGCGACGATACTTTGTGGGAACGTAACGATTATCGTATTGATGCTTGTTACATTCGCATTATAAAGACGTCTTGCTGCTTGTAGATGTTCTTCCGTGTTTGCAACACCAGATTGTAATTCAAGAAAGACGGTGTTTGCTTTTAAATCAGGATATTGTTCCACAACGACGTTGATTCCTGAAGCCACTTGATTCATTTGCGATAAGAATTCTTCTTTGTCTTTTACCGTTGCACTTTGAGGAATCCCTGAACGCCATTTAACAACTTTTTCTAACGTTTCAGATTCGTGTTTTGCGTATCCTTTTGTGGTTTCTAACATTTTAGTAAGCATATCAAATCTTTTGGTTAAAGCTACATCAATTCCTGATTCAGCTTCATTTACTTTTAGTTCTAATTGACGCAAACGATTCATTGTGCCAATATACCAAAAAATGATGATAAGAATGAGCCCTGCAATGATTAGTAAAATAGTACCGGTTGTTCCAATTCCTAATGTAAACATTTTAATTCCTCCTATTTTTTAAATAATCTATTGTTTAGTTTCAAAGCGACGATAACATCTTTGACTACTAGTAAATCCTGTTTAAATTCTTCAACTACTGAATCATCAATTTTGCGAAACATCTTAAGTTCAAAAGTATCCTTGTTGTTGTTTATAGCAATATAAAGCGTTTCGCCTGTAAAGGAAAGTCCGATTCGACCAGGATTTCTTTTTTCTAAATTCATGATAGCTTCCATAATGTCAGGCGTAAGTACATAGAATGCACTTAATTCGGTTGTGGAATAGGTTTTAAATTTTTTGTTAAAATCGATGGACTCCAATTCAACTTTTTTGAATTTTCGATTGGAAAGTGGTGATCCACTTTCAAGCACTTGAAGATATCCTTCAAATTCTTTATTAAAAGTAAATTTAAAAATTCTACCTATAAAGTAAGGAACATAATAGACTCTTGTTCCATTTTTTGTATGTTCAACACGTCTTTCTTCTAATCTTACATCACTTGATATAAAATCAACATCATCAAGTGTGCCTTTCATTAAGTCTTCTGAATAGAAACGATCCGCTCTTTTTAAGAATTCTCCAGCGTAGACATCAAATTGGGATAATCCTTGATCTGGAGAATACTTTATTCCAGGAATAGCTTCTTCAAATACTCCCATTAAAACTTCTGTTTTAAATCGTTTTGAGAGGTTTTTAAAATCCATGCTTCCTTTTATCAAAAAAACAAAGCCTACGATTCCAACTATAATTCCGATTACTTGGCCTGCTACTGGATCAACGGTAGCGCTAAGTAAAAAGAAAATAATAATAGCCAATCCTAAAATAACTCCACCTATGATTACGGATTTAGAAGTTTTCTCTTTTTTCGCATTAAATTCCTTGAATTTATCTTCCATATTCATCACCTCTAGCTTCTTTCATATTATACAACAATTTGCAGAAAAATGCACGTGATATTTACTTAAACATCATACAAGCTTTCACTGCTTTCAACCATCCAGAATATAACTCTTTTCGACATTTTTCTGAGATAAGTGGTTTAAAGATTTTATCAATTCCCCACATTTGTTTGATGTCATCCAACGTCCAAAACTTAACGGCCAATCCTGCAAGATATGCAGCTCCTAACGCTGTCGTTTCTGAAGTGACTGGTTTGTCAATATAGGTATTTAAAATGTCGCTTTGAAATTGCATTAAAAAATCATTTTCAGAAGCTCCACCATCTACTCTTAGTCGGTTTAGATGAATTTTTGATTCGGACTCCATTACTTGCAATACATCTTTTGTTTGATAAGCGATGGCTTCAAGAGTCGCTCTAATGATGTGTTCTCTTTTCGTGCCTCTAGTGATTCCAAAAATGGCACCTTTTGCATCTTTATCCCAATATGGAGTCCCAAGCCCTACAAAGGCAGGGACAAAATACACGCCAAGATTAGAAGAGCACGTTTTGGCGTAAGCATCTGACTCAAAAGATTTATAGATGATTTTTAGTCCATCTCGTAACCACTGTACGGCTGATCCTGCAACGAAAATCGAGCCTTCAAGTGCATAAGTGATTTCATCATTTATACCCCACGCAATGGTTGTGAGTAATCCTTTTTCTGAAAGTGTTGGTGTCGTGCCTGTATTCATTAAGATAAAACAGCCTGTTCCATATGTGTTTTTAACATCACCTTTATTAAAACATGTTTGCCCAAAAAGAGCAGCTTGTTGATCTCCTGCTATTCCTGAAATTGGAATTTCGTGACCATAAAAGACGTTTTTAGAAGTGTATCCATAAATTGCTGAAGAAGGTTTTACGGAAGGCAACATGTTTTTAGGAACGTTTAGAATTTCACATAATTCATCATCCCATTTTAAATCAAAAATATTAAAGAGTAACGTTCTAGATGCATTAGAATAATCCGTTACATGCTGTTTCCCGTTTGTTAAATTCCAAACAATCCAAGAATCAATTGTTCCAAACAGCAATTCTCCTTTATCCGCTAAAAGTCTCGCTCCTTTAACATGATCTAAAATCCATTTTATTTTAGTTCCTGAAAAATACGGATCAATTAATAATCCGGTTTTTGATTTGAACTTCTTTTCATATCCTTTGTTTTTTAATTCTTCACAAATAGAGGAAGTTTGTTTGCTTTGCCATACAATGGCTTTATAAATAGCCACTCCTGTTGTTTTATTCCAAACAACAGTAGTCTCTCTTTGGTTTGTGATTCCAATTCCTGCTATTTGATGTGGAGATATCTTTGCTTTCATAAAGCATTCACTAATGCATACCGAAACAGATTCCCATATTTCTAACGGATCGTGTAAAACATATCCTGGTTCAGGAAAATATTGTGTGAATTCATGTTGTGATTGTGATGCGATTTTTCCTGATTTATCAAAAATAATTGCTCTTGAAGATGTGGTACCTTGATCAATTGCTAAAATGTATTTTTCCACCCAAGTCACCTCTTTGTTTATTATATCAAAACTTGTTTTAAAATAAAACCATTAATGATATAATTGACACAATAGATTAAGTAAAGTTAAGGAGTGAAATAATGCGTAAGGTCATTTTAAAGGATTCAAAGGAAAATCAAATTCATGTATATCTTTATGAACCAAAAATTGAAATAATCGGCATTGTGCATATTATTCATGGTGCAAGTGAGCACTTCGCAAGATACGGGTTGTTCGCAGAATTTTTAAACGAACATGGCTTTCTTGTTATAGGATGTGATATCTTAGGTCATGGACTTTCTACATCTACAAATGATTATGTTCACTTTGCAGATAAAAAAGGCGATTTATTGGCCTTTGAATCTGTTGAATTAGTAAAAGACTACATTGAAACTCATTACCCGAAAAAAGATGTTTATATATTAGGACATAGTATGGGTTCCTTTTTAGCAAGAAAAATGATTATCTTGTATCCTGATTTTTATAAAAAAGCGATTATTTCAGGAACAACACATGCTTCGAAAGGATTAACTTTTTTCGGAATTGCTTTAACTTCAATCTTTCAATGTTTTAAAGGTCCACGACATATATCTAAAACCATTCAAAATTTAGCAATTGATTCAAATCCAAATAAAATGAGAAAAGACGGTTTGATTCATGGAATTAATGAAGAATGGCTCACAAAAGATGAAGCCATTCAACAATATTATCATGCTTCGCCCATGTGTGGACAACCTTTTACCGTCAGTGCTAATCGGAATTTATTTCGATGGTTAAATTTTGTAAATGACAAAAAGAATTTAATGAAGGGCAATATGAAACAACCGATTCTCTTAATATCGGGAGCAAAAGATCCTTTAAGTAATTATGGAGAGAGAGTTGTATATCTCTATCATTTAATGAAACGTCTTGGGTATGAATCCATCGAATATAAACTATATAATGAAGATCGTCATGAAATCTTAAATGAATTAGATAAAGCCGTTGTATATCAAGATATTTTGGAATTTTTAGAAAAATAATTCTTTTTTACCAATAAAACCTCCTATCCTTTACGTATATTTAGTAGAAATTAGGAGGTTTTATAAAATGAAAAAGAAAATATTATTCCCAATCTTACTATTATTTGGATTGCTATCAGTTTTTTTAATCGGTTGCAATGCAACTGATGAATATTCTTATGTAACAGTAGATATTAACCCAAGCATCGATTTTGTGGTCAATGGAAACAACGTTGTTGAAAGTGTTTCGGCTCTTAACCAAGATGGTGAAATTCTTCTCTTAAACTTAAGTTTACAAAACAAGAACGTTGACGTAGCTATTGAAGAAGTATTAGATGAAGCTATTGACTTAGGATTCATTGATGTTAACGCAGATGAAACAATTGTTGAGGTTAGTTCTACTTCTACACAAATGCAAAACAGATTTCAAGAAAGAATCAATGAACTTTTCCAAGAAAAAGCAATGTTTGGTAGAGCAATCGCCAAACAAAACACTGATTTAGTAACAGAAGCTACTGAATTAGATGTTGAAGTTGGTTATTTAAGATTAGTATATCGCGCATTAGATGCAGAAGATACTTTATTAAAAGAAGATGCTCTTTTACTAACCAATCAAGAATTGATTCAAGTAATAAAAGATAACAATGAAGAAATGAATAAAGTTTGTGTCGAACAACAAACAGCTTTTTATGCAGACAGACAAGTAATTCTTGACGAGTATTTACCTCAAATTGAAGCTTTAGAAACTGAAATCGCTGCACTAGTTGCAAGCGATGAAGATACTTCAGTTAAACAAGCTGAACTTGACGCTTTACTAGCTACAATGCATGATTTACTTTCTACACTTCGTAATACTTACTATACTGAAGGAGCTGCAATTCGTGCAACATTTGAAGTTCAAAATCAAAACAAAATTGATGAGAATTTTGCAGCAGTAAATCAATTTCGTCAAGCACTTCAAACTAGAACTCAAACAATGAGTGACTCAATCAAAGAATATCAAGAAACAGGAATTTTACCAACCGATAAGCAATAACTAGGAGATATCTATTTAAAATAAAAAACACATTTAATTATGTGTTTTTTATTTTGTGGTTTTTAAGTAATCCATAATGGATAAATATCGATTTTTCCCAATAATGACATGATCGATTAACTTGATTTGCAACATATCTCCTGCTTCTTTAAATATTTTGGTAACTTGAAGATCTTGCATCGAAGGTTCTGGGTCTCCTGAGGGATGATTATGTACCATGATAATTTGAAATGCTGAATATTTCACTGCGAATTTAAACACTTCTCGGGGATGAATTAATGATTGATTTAAACTCCCTACAAAAATTTGCTTTTGAGCAATTAAATTGGTTTTTAAATCTAAAAATAATACGATTAATACTTCTTGCTTTAAGTTCATAAGTTCGTTTTTCAATAAATTAAAGACATCATTGGGTGAAGAAATTTTAATGAAATCCATTTTGGGATTTAATACTCTTTTTCCAAGTTCAATGGAAGCTAAAATTGCAATGGCTTTTGCTTTACCTACTCCTGTTATGTTTGCTAACTCAGTTATGGTTTTTGTTTTCAAATCGCTTAATTCATTCGTCTCATGAAGAATGGATTTTGCCACTTCAATCGCAGATTGATTTTTACAGCCCACTCTTAAAATGATGGCAAGTAGTTCAAATGTACTTAAGTTTTCTGCTCCATAGGATTCAAGCCTTTCTCTTGGCCTTTCCAATAATGGCATGTCTTTGATTGTATAAATAGTTACCACCTCATAAAATACTACGCTTTTACTTCATAATTTCTCTAAAAAAAACGGATGAAACTCATCCGTTTTTACTTAACAATCAATTTTCGTATCTCTGAAATAAAATAAAGTGATCCTGTAACTAACAAAATTTCGTTATCTTTTAAGACAGATAGCTCGTTAAAAGCCTTCTCAAAATCATGATGAATAAACTTTTTCTCATGAAAACTTTCAAAGAAGAGTTCTTCTGCATCCGCCCGCCTTGGATAAGGGATTTCAGTGAAATGAAATTCATCGACAACGTTATCTAATTCTGCAATGATTTTTAAATGTTCTTTGTCTTTCATCATGCAAAATAAGCATTTAATATACTTGTTGGGATACATCGCTTCAAGCGTTTTTTTAAGCGATTCCACTCCACCAATATTGTGGGCTCCATCTAAAATAATCGAATGATGAAAAATTTCAAAACGACCAGGCCATGTAGTCTTTATTAAACCAGCTTTTATATGATCTACTGTAATTTTCAAATCATTTGACAAATTTAATTCACGAATGGTTTCTATGGCTAAACAAGCATTTTTCACTTGATGAAATCCGGGAAGTAGTAACTTATATAATTCGTTATAATATTCAAAAGAAGTAACTTCAGAGACATTTACTTCTTTGATCTGATTAAAATCGATAAAGGTAATTTTAGAATGATTCTTTGAAGTTATTTCATAAAAAAGTGGAAATAAAGATTCGTTCTCAACGGAAGTGATAAGTGGAATTCCTTCCTTTACAATTCCTAATTTATTTAAGGCAATGCTTTCAAGCGTATTTCCCAATTGTTTCATATGGTCATATGAAATGTTTGTAATACAACTGACTATGGGTGTAATAATATTTGTCGCATCAAGGGTTCCCCCTAAACCAACTTCAATAACTCCATATTCGATTTTTTCATCTTTAAAATAGATAAAACACATTAAAGTGAGCACTTCGAAAAAAGTAACGGAATCTCCAGTTTCTAAGAAGATTTTATCCCACAATTCTTTTAAAATGTTTGTATATTTAAGGACATTTTCATCTGATATAAAATCATAATTAATGCCAATTCTCTCGTTGAATTTGACCACATAGGGCGAAGTATAAATTCCTACTTTATAGCCAGCTTCTATTAAAATATTTTTTATGTAATTAGCCGTAGAACCTTTTCCATTCGTTCCTGCAATGTGAATGGATTTAAATGCCTTTTCTGGATGCCCTAAAACTTCGCAAGCAATACTCATACGATGTAAATCTAGTTTTTCTCCAAAACGATGTAAGTTTTCAATCCATTCTTTTGCTTCTAAAAAAGTAGTAAACATATTATCCTTTGAGTTCCTCTAGTCTTCTTTTCATCTCTTCATAATTTTTTTGATAATTTTCGCTTTTTAATATCTCATCTTGAACTTTTTGGAGTGGTGCTTTTTTAAGAAAGGTTTCATTTGATAGCATGAAAGCACTTCGTTGCATTTCACTTTCTAATACAATCAGTTCTTTTTCTAGTTTGATAATTTCTTCTGTTAAATCTACTAAAGATCCAAGTGGCACATAAATTGTACAATTTGGTAAAATAATGGCTATTGCTTTTTCAATTGGAGCTAAAGTTAATGATATTTCAACGGATTTTGGATTTAAAAATTTATTCAAGTAATGTAAATTTTGATTTAAAAAATCGCTCATACTTTGAAAATCCACTTTAATCAATAAATCAATGGGCTTCGTCCAAGATACACTGTAATCATTTCGTACCGTACGAATGCGTTTAATCATTTCAAAGAACCATTCTTTATCAAGCGTTTCTTCAAAAATCAAATCATTATTTCTAGGCCAAGGTGAAATCATAATAGAAGGCTCAATGTGAGGCATCATTTGAAAGATTTCTTCAGTAACAAATGGCATAAACGGATGAAGTAATTTGATAATTGCTTCTAATACATAAAGAAGAACAGACTTTGTTTGGTCAATGTCTTGGTTAATCTTTGTCATTTCAACATACCATGAAGCAAAATCATTCCATGTAAAATTATAGATTAGTTTTGCAGCTTCTCCAAATTCATATGTCTCAAAATAATGATCGACTTGATCTATGGTTTGATTTAAACGAGTTAAAATCCATTTATCAGCAAAATTCATGTCTCGTTGTTTTAAAATGATGTCTTCAAATTTCATGTTTTCTGTATTCATCAACACATATCTACTTATATTCCAAAGTTTATTGATGTAATTCCAGCTAGATTCCATTTTTTCTTTATCATAACGAAGATCTAATCCTGGAGCTGAATTTGTTGAAATAAAATATCGAAGTGCATCTGCACCATATTCGTTTACAACATCGATTGGATCGACACCGTTTCCTAAAGATTTTGACATTTTAACACCAAATTCGTCTCGAATTAATCCATGAATTAAACATTCTTTAAATGGCGATTCTTCCGTAAATTCTATTGCTTGAAAGATCATACGTGCAACCCAAAAGAAAATAATATCATATCCTGTAACGAGTACATCGGTTGGATAGTATCGTTTAAATTCTTCTGTATTGTTCGGCCATCCAAGTGTTGAGAAGGGCCATAAAGCAGATGAAAACCACGTATCTAAGACATCTTCGTCTTGAGTCCATCCGTCTTCTGTTGGAGGCGTTTTTGAACAATAGATTTCTTCGTTTTTATACCAAACGGGTATACGGTGTCCCCACCATAATTGTCTTGAAATACACCAATCTTCGATTGAATTCATCCAATGTAAAAATATTTTTTGAAAACGATCTGGCACAAAAGAAACTTCACTTTGATTGACTGCATTTTTAGCAAGTTCTTCCATTTTAACAAACCATTGTTTAGAAAGTCTTGGTTCCACAATCACTCCGGTTCTTTCTGAATGACCAACGCTGTGAACGATTGGTTCAATTTTAACCATTAATCCAAGTTTTTGTAAGTCTGATACTACTTGTTTACGGCATTCAAACCGATCCATATTTTCATATTGAAAAGCTCTATGATTCATCGTACCATCTTCATTCATGCAAAGAGGCATCTCTAAATCATGTCTTCTTCCTACTTGAAAATCGTTTGGATCATGTGCTGGAGTCACTTTTACGATACCTGTTCCAAAATCTCTATCCACGTAGTCATCTGTGATGACTTTTATTTTAATTTTGGTCGTAGGTATGTAGACTTCTTTTCCATGATAGGCAAGAAAACGAGAGTCCAATGGATGAACCATTAACGCAGAATCTCCAAACATGGTTTCAGGTCTAGTTGAGGCCACGGTTAATCCTCCCACTTGGTCCACAAAAGGATAAGTGTAGTAATAAAGAGCACCATTTACGTCTTTGTGTTCTATTTCAATATTCGAAAGAGCCGTTTTCGCTTCAACGTCCCAGTTGATAATGCGCTCGCCTCGATAAATGTAGCCTTTCTCATATAATTTAATAAAGACATGATTAACAGAATCGCTTAATCCTTCATCGAGTGTAAATCGTTCTTTTTTATAATCCAAAGAAAGACCAATTGTTTTCCATTGATCTCGTATATGATTTGCATATTCTTCTTTCCATTTCCAGGCAACTTCTAAATATTTTTCTCTTCCTAGTTCGTAACGATTGATGCCTTCAAGGCGCAATTTTTGATCTACTTTTGCTTGTGTTGCAATTCCTGCGTGGTCCATTCCCGGTAAGTAAAGTGCATCAAATCCTTGCATTCTTTTTCTTCTTATAATCATATCTTGAAGTGTTGTGTCCCAGGTATGACCTAAATGAAGTTTTCCAGTTACATTGGGAGGTGGAATTACGATAGTAAAAGGCTTTTTACTTAGATCTCCACTTTCAAAAAAGCCATTTTCTAGCCAGAACTCGTATTTTTTGTCTTCTACTGCAATGTGATCATATTTTGGATTTAATGTCGTCATGATATAACTTCCCTTCCACTAAATTTGACTCTGAATTATAATAAGCAAGTATGGTTTCGAGATTATCGGGTGAATGAATTTCAGGCAAATGTTCAAGAGAAAAATATTCAAAAGCTAATGATTCGCTGTCGTTTATCCTTAAAGTCCCTCCTGTTATTTTTCCTTGAAAAGAATAACAAATGACTTTAGCTTTATCTGTAATTCTCCAAGTCATATTGGGATTTGTAAAAATTCCTATAAACTTAGTGAGACACACTTCTAAATTGGTTTCTTCTAATACTTCTCTTATAGCACATTCTTCAATGGATTCATCTAGCTCCATCAGGCCTCCTGGTAATCCCCACTTGAGATTGTCACTTCTTTTTTGAAGTAATATTTCGTTCTTTTCATTTGGCAAAACCACACAAGCCGCATTTAGAATGATTTTTTTATCTCCAACCATTTCTCTTAGATAAGAAATGTAGTTTTTGTTTTTCATAGTTCCTCCTTAAAATAAAAAAAACGGCCTTAAAAAAGGACGATTTTATCGCGGTACCACCTTTGTTCTAGATAAATCTAGCACTCATTCCATTAACGCTGGGGACGGATAAAACTACTAAAGTTCATTCTATCTACTCCATGGCGACATTCATCAATCCTTTTGGTAAACTTACACCTACCGTTTACTCTCTTTTTTTCCGGGCTTGACTACTCTTCCACTTCATTGTATTTTGAGAGTATTCTACCAAATTCTCTTCGAATTGTAAAGTACATTCATGATAATTTTCAATAATGATGATTCCAACACAAAACGAGATTTTCATAAAACTTAATTTTAATTGAGAATTAACTTTTTGAAGTAATTGATTGAATACATGATAATACTCTGATTCATCCCAAATATCAGAGGAAGATTTATAACATCTTTTTTTTGATTCTTCATCTAAAAAGAGAATATCTCCGATATAGATTTTTCCAAAAGGAGTCAAATAATTTAGCAGGTAATGAATCATATCAACGTATTTATCAATATCCAAATGATGCATGCAAAAAGTAGAAACAATAAAATCAAATTTTTCATCTTGAATTTCTTTTGGCAATCCTTGTACAAAGTCATGTAAAAAGAAAGTAGAGCTTGGCAAACGAAGTTTGGCGATTTCTAACATGTTTTTCGAAAAATCAACTCCGGTAAGTTTTAATAATTCGGGTTTGATTTTTTGATAAAGTTGTCCGGTTCCTATGCCAATATCCAAAATCTTATATTCGTTTAAATGAAGCTGTGCCATAATTTCTTTGGCAATTCGGTCCATCATTTCCTCATAGCCAGCATAAGGAAATAATTTTAAACGATCAATTTCTTGAATGGCTTGATCATAACTTGAAGCAATTCGATTAAAGTACTCTGAAAGCATATTATCACCTTTTCTTGCAAAACGTTCTTCTTAAAATTTAAGGAATCAATGAATGTTCAATTTCGTCCCAAATTAAATCTCGATTTTCTTTGGTTGTAGCGGAAAACATAAAAATCTTTTCAGTAGATTTTGAAGACAATCGTTCTTTAATCAGTTTCATTTGCTTAAATCGTTGATTGTTTGATAGTTTATCGGCTTTTGTCAAAATTAATAAAATGTTTAAATTTCGATTTCTAAAATATTCTAACATCATTAAATCATCGTTGGTTGGAATGTGTCGAATATCAAGTAAAAGAATGGCTGATTGAAGCGTTGGTGAGGATTCTAAATACATTTCAATGGATGTTTGAAAATCCATAAGCATGGTTTTATTAACATTAGCATATCCATATCCTGGAATATCAACAAAATAAAATAACGAGTTGATGAGAAAGAAATTAATCAATCTTGTTTTACCTGGAGTTTGTGATACTTTTGCAATTTTATAGTTGTTTAACATGGCATTAATAAAAGAGGATTTTCCCACATTGCTTCTACCTGATATGACTATTTGAGGTAAATTGTCTTGGGGATATTGATCTCTTTTTACGGCACTGCCACAAAAATCGATGGATTTAATAATCATAGTATCATTCCTTTATTTATCTAAAACTCGCAGTACAACTAACTTTAAATATAATGTTTCTTCTGATCCTAATAAAGTAGGATGGTCTTTTCCTTGAATTCGAAAATCAATCATTTGACAGGTTTTTTGCGCATCGTTTTCTGCTTCTTTTAACATTTGCAGAAAAAGTGCTGGGGTCATAAAATGAGAGCAAGAAGCCGTGATTAAATATCCACCATTTGAGATTAACTTCATGGCTTGAAGATTGATGTCTTTGTATCCTTTATAGGCACTAGCAATCTTACTTGTTGTTTTTGCAAAAGCAGGTGGGTCTAAAATAATGACATCAAATTTTTTGTTTTCTGCTTGGTAGTCTCGTAAAAGATGAAATACATTGGCTTGAACGACTTTAATCTCTAATTCATTCAATTTCGCATTCTTTTTGATTCGGTTACAAGCAACTTCTGATATATCTACAGCGGTAACGTTTTTAGCATTCGCTTTTTTAGCATGAAGCGCAAAACTGCCAATATGTGAAAAACAATCTAATACGTCTTTTTGATTGACATAACTTTGAAGTGCGAAATGATTGGCTTGTTGATCAAGAAATGTTCCGGTTTTTTGACCGGATTTTAAATCAACGCTTAAGAAAATTCCATTTTCTTCAATAAGCACTTCATCAGGAACGTCTCCATAAATAGTTCCTTTAAACAAATCTAGTCCTTCTTTTGTTCTTATAGGGACATCACTTCGTTCATAGATTCCTTTTGGATGAAACAAAGAGACTAAAATATCAATAAAGATTTGTTTTCGTTTGTCAATTCCTAAAGAAAGTATTTGAATGGATAAATATTCTCCATATTTATCCACAATTAATCCTGGCATTCCATCTGCTTCGGCAAAAAGAACTCTATAACTATTTTGAAACCCTAATTCTGTTTTATACTGATTTGCCTTAACAATAATTTGGTTGAAAAAATCATAATCAATTTCAACATCTTTTCTGGAAACAATTCTCACAAATATTTTAGATTGAGTATTTAAAAATCCTTTTCCAATAAATTTGTTTAAGCTAGAATACACATCAACGATATCTCCACTTACAATGTCTCCTTCTAAACGCAAAACTTCATTATTATAAACCCAGGAATGACCCTCTAAAATCCTTGTCTCTTCCCCAGGAAGTAAATAGACTTTACACTTTGACATATGCCACCTCTTGATACCCTATTATAGCATGTCAAAAGAGTTAAGACTATTAAAAAAAAAAAAAACCCAAAGAAATTTGGGTAAAAGATAAATCAAATTATTTATGATAATGAATGGACACAATCGCGTTTTCTTGAAAGTAATGAACCATACCATATAAATCATTTTCTGTAATTTTTTCTAAGATGCTTAAAAAAGTAAAAGCGTTCATTCCACGCAAGGCATATTCGGCAATAAAGTTATTGGTTTGGGTAATAGAATTAAAGATTTGAACAAATTGTCCAACTAATTTTCGTTTTTGAATGATAAATCGCTTGGAATCAATTTGATAATCTTGTAACAAAGTTAACAAAGATTCCATTTCTTTAATGCTCTGTTTCGGTTTTTTTGTTTCTGTATACAAAATGATGTGTCCATAAGTTTCTTCAGAACTTGCAGAATAATCAAAGGTTGAATTAATCAATTGTTTTTTGTTTAACTCTTGATAATTTGGAGAACTTTTTCCAAGATAATTATCCAACAATAACAAAAGAGAAATTTCTTCTATTGCCGCTTTTTGTGGAGAAAGTTTTGCATCTCGATGAATGAGTATTCCAATCATCACTAAATCCGTTACGACATCTTTGATGATTTCAGCTGATTTTTTTTTAGAGGAAACAGCTTCTAGCTTATCTGCTTTTATAAAGTCTTGATGTTTTTTAAAGGGAAAAAGAAATTGATAATTCTTGAGAAAGTCAAATACTTCTTCTTGATTCACATCACCCGTAATGACAAGCAACGTGTTTTTTGGATGATAAAAAGTGTAAAAAGCATTTCTTAAAAGTTCAGAATGAATCAGTAAAAGGGATTCTTCGCTTCCGGCAACGTCATTCTTGATGGGGTGATCTTTATACATTTGATGTAAGAGGTCATAATAGAGAGATTGATCTAGATCATCTTGATACATCGTGATTTCCTTTTGTATAATCGCTTTTTCCTTTAAAATAGCATCTTCATGTAGGGTAGGATTAAAAACGGTGTCAAGAAGCAATTTAAGCGGTTCAACAACTGGATTGGTTGTTGAGAAATAGTAACTCGTTCGGTTTGAGGTCGTATACGCATTCACAGAAGCCCCAAGCAATGAAAAAGCTTTTGAAACGTCATTTTGTTCGTTTTCAAAAATCATATGTTCTAAAAAATGGGCTGTTCCTTCATAAAATTCCTTTTGTTCTTTCGTTTTCTTTAATGTTATAAATTGATCGGTAGATCCAAATTTGATTTGTAAAGAAACCGCAACTCGACTAAAATCTTTTTTTGGTAAAAAGATTACTCTCATTCCTGAAGAAAGAGTCGTTTCTATTAATGTTTCTTGTATGGGAGAATAAGTGGTTGTCTTCATAGATTCATCCCTTCTTTTGTATACGTATGAACGGTGTCAAGTCGAAGAGATTTCCCTGCTTTGAGAACTTCATCTTTCGTAACCAACAAAATTTGAGAAATGATTTCTTCAACATCGTAAGCTTTTTGATAAAGTTTTTGATAAATAAAAACTCGATTAATCAAACTTCCCATAGAATCATTACTAAGTCTGACTCGATGAATTAAGTTTTCTTTTGCTAAAAATAAAGCTTCTTCAGATATTTCACCTTGAATTAATTGATGTAATGAATCAAAAATCAAATTACATGCCTCATCTTCTTTTCCGGGATCGATTCCTGCAAAAACGGATAAAAACCCTTTGTTTGGGTTGTAACTTGAAGAAATGTAGTAACATAATTGATGCGTTTCACGCACGACTTGAAATAATATTGATTGATCAGACTCACCAAAAATTGAGTTAAATAAAACCATAGCATAATATAATTTATCGGTAGAACGTATAAAAGTACGATAGCCAATATTAATTCTTGCTTGCTTTAAATCGGCTGTTTCAGTAATATAAGTTGGATTCATAAATTCTTTTGATTGTGTGTCAAGCCATGTGAAATTCATTTTACTTTTTGGAAAATGAAAATATGTTTTAACCGTATTTTCAATGTCTTCAAATTCAAAATCTCCTACAACAAACATCGATACGTCATCTTCTTGAATCATTGTTTCATAATAGTGAAAAAGATTCTCAGAAGTGATTTCATCAAGAGAGTCATAAATACCTCTTGATGAAAACTTAAAAAGTTCGTTTGAAAACATTTCTTTTTTGAATTGTTGGTAACTATATTCGAATTTATCATGATAATCTGCTTCAATGTCTTCTTTTAACATACGAATTTCATTGTTAACGATGCTTTTTTTAAACCCATTTTTAGTCGTTTTAGGATGAAAAATAATTTCACTTAAAAGAGAAAAAGCAAGAGGAGTTAATTTAACTTTTTCTTGAAGAAATTGATCGTTTACTACCATTACATCAAAGGAAATAACACTTTGTAATCCTATTTTTTGAGTAGATGTAGATAATTCTGTGCCATACAAGGCGTCAAACTCATTTTGAATGTATTGTAATCCTGGATATTTTTTACAAGCTTCTGTTAAGACTTCTGGTAGCAAAGAACGAGCATTAATGGTAGATTCCTGAAAAGAATTGACAAATTTAAGTGAAATTCCAATGGTCTTGAATTTCTTTAATTTTATCAAATATAACGTTAACCCATTTTGTTTTAACATTCTAGTTTCCATTTGTGCTCCTTCAAAAAGAATGGATGTTCCCTATCGAACCATCCATTTTGTTTATGCTAATTCAAGTGCAATTTTCATCATGTTTGTGAAAGCAGATTGCCTTTCCTCTGGAGAGGTTTCTTCGTGAGTTGTTAAAGAATCAGAGATTGTTAACAAACAAGCGGCTTGTTTGTTAAGAATATTTGCGGTATGAAATAAAGCAAATGATTCCATTTCAACGGCTAAACAGTTATGTTTTTCAAAGTACTCTTGAGGGGAAAGACCCGTTTCGCGGTAAAAGACATCGCTTGAATGAATTCTGCCTTTTACAATTGAAATATGAATCTTCTTAGCTGCTTGAATGATTTCTTTGTTTAGTTCTTTCGAAGATTTTAAAATGTGTCTTTTTTCTCCGTTTTGCGATTTTGCAAAATTAGATTCACTAAAAGCTTCTGTTACAAGTAATGTATCAAACAGTTTAAGTTTCGGAGAATAAGAGCCTGCTGACCCAATTCGTATAATTCTTTCTACTCCTAGAAAACGAAATAATTCATAGGCATAAATTCCAATAGAAGGCATTCCCATTCCTGAGCCCATCACGGAAATTCGTTTTCCTTTGTAGAATCCAGTATAGCCAAACATATTTCTTACCGAATTAAAAAGAGTGACGTTTTCTAAGAAATTTTCTGCAATGTACTTGGCTCTTAGAGGGTCTCCTGGCATTAAAACGGTTGATGCAATTTCGCCAATTTCAGCGCTGTTATGTGGTGTTCCCATAAATTACACGTCCTTTTCTTCTTCTTTGATATATGATTTAAGTAGTGTAATCACTTCTTGATTATTCACTACCAATAACTGATATTCTGTATCCATAAGAATTCCTTTAAAACTGACAAGTGGCAAATCTTCTTCTGTTACTTCTTTTAAGATAAAATCTTTCCCGTAAGAAACCGTGATACTATCTTTTGGTTTGAAGGAAAAAGCATTAGAATGATACGCTTCTAAATAAAGTCGATTGTTTTCAATAAACAATGAAGATTTTTTTAAATATACTTGCTTATGATTGACTTCAAGCATCGAAATAAATAAAGTCATTTTTGGTTTTTTACCTTTTAAATAGTTTAATTGATCGCTTAACATTTTCGTATTTTGATATTTCATAAAATATTCTTTTAATAAACAGTAGACAAAAGAGATTCCTACAATAAGTGGACCGCTAATCCAATTAATAGAAATCTGTCCAATTAAAAATACGCTTATGACAAAAACCGAAAAAACTGTTGTACTAACAAGAACGCGGCTGAATCGAAAAGAAATCATTTCTTTTTTGGTTCGATTGAGAATGTCTGTTTGTAAGTCAATCATTAATATTCAGATCCGGTTTCATTTTTTAACAGCGCAATGCCGTTACTTGTGCCAATTCTTGTTGCACCCGCTTCGATCATTTTTACAAAGTCTTCTTTTGTTCTCACTCCGCCTGCAGCTTTCACTTCTTTCCCATTTCCATTTGCTTTCATGATGGCTACATTTTCAGGTGTTGCGCCTTGCGTTCCAAATCCAGTTGAAGTTTTAATAAAAGTTGCATCTGTATTTCCAATGAGTTGACTCACTTTTATAATTTCATCCTCGGTTAGATAACACGTTTCAATAATAACTTTAACGGTTAATCCATGAGCTGCTTTTACTACTTGAGTTACTTCATTTTTAATATAATCATAATGGCCTGATTTTAATTCGCCAATGTTTAGAACCATATCGATTTCATCTGCGCCATTGGCAACCGCATTTAGCGTTTCAAACACTTTTGTTTCAATCGTGTTTGCTCCCAAAGGAAAGCCTATGACTGTACAAACTAAAACGTCTGTATTTTCTAAAGCTTTTTTGCAATGTGCAACAAACGCAGGGTTAACACATACGCTTTTAAAATGAAACATTTTTGCTTCTTCTAGTAAAACATCAATTTCTTTTGTGGTTCCTATTGCTTTTAAATAGGTATGATCAATCATTTTATTTAGTTCCATAAATATTTCTCCTTTTATGATTCAATTTCTCAAATCCAAATATATAAAACTTTAATAAGTATCCAATGGATAAAGCATAAACAATCGTTCCATAGTACACTGTTCCAAACCCGTTTTTTGTTAATAAACTAATTGAAACAGCAATTAACACAATCGCCATTTCGTTAAACGTTCTAGACACACCTAATTTTAATTTTGTGTGTCGATACGTGAGAAACATTAACTCATCATATAATCCCGCGGGGTAAGTAGATTTTATCATTAACATTCCTCCAAATGGGAGGATGAAAACAGATGCTGCAAAAACAATCCAAGTCATTGCTCCAAGAGGCATATAGTCTTTTAAAATCACTAAATCCCAAAAATCAAGCATGGGTGAAAACACGATTACTTGAACAAATAGAAACAGAAATTTAAAATTTTTATAATAAAGGATTAAAACAATAATAAAGAATGTCGATACAAGAAATGCGGCTGTTCCTAAAGAAATATGTGTCGTTTTAGAGATAATTCCTGTAAGGTTATCAGCTGGAGTTGCTCCAAATCCTGTTCGAAAAGAAAGAATAACCGAAAAAGATATTAACGCAATTCCTAAAAAATACATAATTGAATTGGTTAAATTAATTCTAACTTTCACGGGATTCCTCCATTTATTTCATAGATATTATACTTTTTTTCCGCCAAAAAGTCAATGTAAAAGGGATATAAAAGCCGATTGAAGACATGCTTCATCGGCTTATTATTACATGGCTACAATCTTTTGACAACGAGAGCATAATCCGTCTTCATTAACGTCATCTACTACTTGCCAACACCTAGCACAAGTCGTGCCACTTGCTGCAAGTACATCTATTGATACATCTTCTGCTTTAAATGAACCGTATCCTTCGTTTTTGATATCTAGTTTTGAAACGATGAACACTTGTGCTAAATTTAATTTACATTTTTCAAGTAAGAGTTGAATTTTAGCTTTTGGATAAATAATCAAATGAGCATTTAAACTCTTACCAATTATTTTTTCTTCTCTTGCGGTTTCTAATGCTTTTAAGACCACTTCTCTAAATTCCATAAACTCATCATATGTTTCTTCAATCGTCGTATCATAGGATTGGATTTTTGGCATATCTAGTAGATAGACATCTTCTTCTTTATTAGAAGATAGGTATTGATATGCTTCGGACGTAGTGTGAGGAATAAGTGGAGTTAGTACACGAAGTAAGGAATCAAGAATGGTATAAAATACGGTTTGAATTTTTCGTCTTTCTGGGCTATTTATTTTTTCGATGTAAAGAATATCTTTTGTAAAATCTAAGTAAAATGAGGATACAAATGTCACAAAATTTGTTACTTTACGATAGACATCATCAAAACGGAAATCTTCATAAGCATCTTTTACTTCTTTAACAAGATTATTCGTTTTTATCATGATGTATTGATCTATTTCAGACAACTCTGAATAGGCAAGTACGTCTAAAGTAAAATCAAAATCTGCTAAATTTCCAAGTAAGAATTTAAAGGTATTTCGAATTTTACGATAGGATTCTGATACTTGTTTGATTAAATCGTCTGACAGCCTTACATCAGCTTGATAATCAACACTTGATACCCATAAACGGAAGATATCCGCTCCTAGCGTATCAGCTATTTTATTAGGATCGACTACATTTCCAAGAGATTTAGACATTTTTCTGCCTTCACCATCTAGGATAAATCCATGACTTACAAGAGTTTTATAAGGGCTTTGACCCATCGTTGCCACACCTGTAATTAAACTCGAATTAAACCATCCGCGATATTGATCTGATCCTTCAAGATATAAATCAGCAGGATAAGGAAGTCCTCTTGTTAATAAAGCTCCATGATGACTTGTCCCAGAATCAAACCACACATCCATGATATCAGTTTCTTTTGTAAAGAGATTGTTTGGTGAATCTTTATGGGTATACCCAACAGGTAGTAACTCTTTTGCACTTCGGATAAACCAAGCATTTGATCCTTCTTTTTCAACGATTTTTGCGAAGTGTTCGATTAATTCTTTCTCAAGAATTGGTGTTTTATTTTCAGTGTAAAAAGCAGGAATTGGGACGCCCCAAGTTCTTTGTCTCGATACACACCAAGATCCTCGATCTTTAATCATATTACCTAATCGGACATCTCCCCATGATGGGTACCACTTTACTGTTTGAATTGCTTTTAAGATATCTTGTTTTAAGATATCGATGGACGCAAACCATTGTGGGGTTGCACGGAAAATTACTGGTTTTTTTGTACGCCAATCGTGTGGGTAACTATGAACGATTGATAACACTTTTAGTAAAGCATTTGTTTCTTGTAAAGCTTTTATAACTTCAAGATTACAGTCATCGACAAATAATCCTTCAAATCGTTTTCCAGCCGATTCCATCATATTTCCTTTGGAATCAACAGGACAAAATACTTCTAAATTGTATTTTTGACCGACGATAAAATCGTCTTCTCCATGCCCTGGAGCAGTATGAACTAATCCAGTACCATCTTCGGTTGTCACATGTTCTCCTAAAATAAGAGGACAAACTCGGTTGTAAAGTGGATGAACGTAAGTCATTCCTTCTAGTTCCCAACCAAAAACGGTGGTTTGAATGTCCATTTTCTCGCATTCTAACATTTCTTTCATCACTTCAATTCTAGCTTTCGCTAGCACAAAGTGACGACCGGTTTCCGTTTTAACAAGACTGTATTCTATTTCTGGCCCTGCACAAATCGCAAGATTTGCAGGAATCGTCCAAGGAGTCGTTGTCCAAATTAAAAACTCAGTATTTTTAGGAAACAACCCGTTCGTGAATTTTGAAGGCATTGCAACATAAATTGAAGGTGAAGTAACATCATAATATTCTATTTCTGCTTCTGCTAATGCCGATTCAGAAGAAGGAGACCAATACACTGGTTTTAATCCTTTATATACGAGTCCTTTTTCAACCATTTCACCAAACAGTCTAATTTGGGCTGCTTCATAGGATTTATCAAGAGTAATATAAGGGTTATCCCACTCTCCTAGTATTCCAAGTCTTTTAAATTGTTGTTTTTGAATTTCAACTTGTTCTAAGGCAAAGTCTTTGCATAATTCTCTAAATTTAGGAACATCCATTTCTTTTCGATTTACTTTTTTGTCTTTGGATAATGCGTTTTCAATTGGCAAACCATGAGTATCCCATCCAGGAAGATAAGGTGCCTGAAAGCCAGACATGTTCTTGTAACGTAAAACGAAGTCTTTTAATGTTTTATTTAAAGCCGTTCCTGCATGAATGGATCCATTCGCATAAGGAGGCCCATCATGTAAAACATACATTGATCTCAATGCATTTTTTTTAAGTATTTTATTGTAAAGATCTATTTTCTCCCAATTCGCTTGAATGATATGTTCGTTTTGGCCAAGATTTCCTCTCATTGGGAAATCTGTTTTGGGCATTAATAACGTATCTTTGAAATTTTTCTTTGTTTCCATTTTGTTATCCTCCTAAAAAAAAACGCCCTCAAAAATAAGGACGATTATTACCGCGGTACCACCTTTGTTCTAGAAAACTAGCGCTTGAGTCGTTAACGCCGACTTACGAAGTTATTTACGTTTGTTCAATAACTCTCTCCTAGGTGATAAACCACTTTCTGTTTCCTTGTTTGCACCAAATACAAGGTCTCTTAAAAACAGTGAAAGTGATATTTGTCCTAATCATCGATTTATATATGTTAATTCATTATAACAAATTTTTCAGTTTTATCAAGAAAAACAGTGAATTTAATTAAAAAATCGCTCTTGAAATAATACTTAAAAGGATTTGGTAAAGGATTAGTCCAAGCATTGGCGTAAAATCCATATTTCCAACGACGATCCATCCTCGAAAGATGTTTAAATAGGGAGCACAGATTTTTTGAAGGATCAAATAAAATTTTGAGTTTGCAATGGGAGTCCAACTCAAGATAATTGTCACAATCATGATATAAAAATAAATTCTAAGAACATAAAAACTATAGTATAAAAGTAGGTATAAATAATCGTTGATTGTCATTATTTTTTCTTTTGAAATTCACTGACAAATCGCTTTAATGTAGGCCCATTTAAATCCGTTTTTTGAGCAAGCAAATAAATTTTGTCTTGAATTTTTACGATTTCTCCATCGCAAGCAAATAAAACTCCTGTTAAAAATAAGAGAACTTCGTTTGCTTCTGGGATTAAACAATTATCAAAATTTAACACGATGGGAGTTCGATGCATGATAATCTCTGCATATTCATAAATCCCAGAACTATCTTGGATTCGAAAGAATTTTACATCTTCTAAATCAACATCTGTAGATACCATTTGATCTTTTTTCTTAAACATTCCCAAAATCATCCCTCATTTCTAAATAGAATTCTTCCTAATCGCAAATGGGTTGCATTGCATTTAACTGCAATTTGGTAATCATTTGACATACCCATTGACAAGTAAGATTGCTTTACGTTTGGTAATTGAAGCTTTTTTATTTTATTTGATAACTTCTTAAGTGATAAAAATTCGCTTTCGATTTGTACTTTGTCTTCTGTATTTGAAGCCATACCCATTAAACCTACTACCTCTATTTTATCATATATTTCAATTTTTTTGATAAAATCAATTACTTCTTTATTATCTATTCCAGATTTAGATACTTCTTTCGAAATATGGACTTCTATGAAACACTTTAATGGCGTTATTCGATATTTCTGAATTTCTAAAGCAAGACTAAGTCGGTCTAATGAATGCAGATAATCAATTTTGTTAATAATTTTTTTTACTTTGTTTGTTTGTAAAGATCCTATAAAATGCCAAGTAATCTTTTCCTTTTCAAACGTCTCGTATTTTTCTAAAAAGGACTCCGCTCGGTTTTCTCCAAAATGATTGATTCCAAGGAGTAAAAGTTCTTTCATCTTGGAAGAGTCAACGTATTTTGTCGCAGCTATAATCGTTTGTTGAGTCAAGTGTGATTTGATTGAATCTAAATTTTCTAATAAAGCCAATGAAACTTCACCTCTTTTTTCTAGATGCAAACGAAAAAAAGCCAGACAAAATCATAATATAGATGGCAAGCAAAATTGAAACAAATGTATTTTGGATTACAAAAGCAATCAAAAGCACAACTGTTATCAAGTTCACAAGATAAAACAATAGAAAATAAATGTATTTCTTTTTTTTAATCAAGTTGCCCCACCTTCTCTTTACATTCTTTCAGTCCTTTGGAAGTTTGATTGGCAAATTTCAAAGGGGTTATTGAGATGTAACCTTGATTAGCAGCCCATAAATCTGTGCCTTCTTCAAAATGAAATGGCAAGAATTTTCGATGGTTTTTATAGGTTCCATCGTCGCTTCTTAAGTAAAAATGTTCTGTAGGTCGAAATCCTAAATCTGTGATACGTATGCCTTTCGAAGTGGCAAAAGCTTTGGAAACAAAATTTACATTTAACAAATATTCTTTTGATAATAATTTATGAAATAAGATATAATCCATGACTTTTTCAAATTCGTCTTCTGCAGGTTTAAAGTAATCATAATCTGCGGAAAACGCTATGGCTTTTAAATTAGCCTTTAAAGCTTCCATTCCAGCTCCAACCGTTCCAGAATAGACTGTATCCGCTCCAACATTAAAGCCGTTGTTTATCCCTGAAACTACTAAATCTGGTTGTAAATTCAAGCCATGAATGGCAAAAGCAACCGCATCAGCAGGAGTTCCTTCCACGCTATAGATTGTAGGGGAATGTTCATAGACTTTGGCTTCATCCCAAAACACTCTTGAAACAGAAGCTCCACTCATGTGAAAATGTGGCGCAACTAAAGTCACTTCGCCATATTTTTGAAGTTTTGCATAGAGAATTTGAATTCCTGTTGCGTTGTACCCATCATCATTGGTAAGTAATATTTTCATTAAAGTGGCAACTCAATTCGATTAATTAAAGCAAGGTTTTCTTTGTACAAAACCATCACTTTTCCAATTTTTTGAATTACTTGAATGTCTGCTTCTTGAAGAGATTGTTCTAATGCAATGATTGGGGTTGTGCAGTTATTTAAAACGGTGATTTTCCCTAGTTCATATTTCGTCAAATAATCTAATAAATTAGTTTTAATTTGCGCAGTTAATCCTTCTTTTCCAATTTGAAATGCTGATTTTTTGGTTTGCGCTAAACTTCTTAATACGCGTTTTTGTTTTCCGGTTAGATTCATATGTTTATCAAATATAATATAATTTTCCTAAATATTATATATCCCTTTCGTCTTTTTTTGCAGTGGATGTTAGGTCATCCAATTTTTGTTTTTAGATAGGTGTTTCTTCATTTTATTTCTATGAATTTCATGTAATGGTTTCTAAAAAATTGTATCACTTTTTGACTGAAAATACAATGTTATCTTAAAGAAAAAAGGTGGGCAAGCCCAACCTTTGTTATTTTTTAAATCGTTCTTTTAACCAAGATGGAATTTGAATATCTTCTTTTTCTTCTTGTGTTTCTTTTGGAATTTCAATTTGTTCCTTTTGCTTTTTTAATTTTTTCTTATTTTCTTTTCTGGAAGGCGTGTTTTGTTTTTCAAACACATTATCCATAGAAGGTACATCAATTGGTTTTTCTTCAGCGTGTTGGAACGTGTTATCTCTAAATAGAGGATCTTCACTAAATCCAGTAGCTATAACGGTTACGATAATTTCATCTTCAAGGTCTGAATTAATAGCAGAACCATAGATTACGTTAATGTCGGTAGTAGAAGATTTTTGAATTTCTTCAATGATTTCGTTGATTTCATATAGAGATGCATCATATCCTGAAGTAATATTCACAATGGCATCTGTTGCGCCATTGATAGAAGTTTCTAATAATGGACTTCTAATGGCGGCTCTTGCGGCTTCAACTGCACGATTTTCGCCTTCTGCAATTCCGATTCCCATTAAAGCAGTTCCTTTGTCTTTCATAACTGTTTTGACATCGGCAAAATCGACATTGACCACTCCAGGGACAGCTATAATTTCTGTGATACCTTGTACACCTTGTCTTAATACATTATCTGCTTCTCTAAATGCATCAAGATATGGTGTGTTTTTATCAACAATATATAAGAGTTTATCATTTGGGATCACAATTAAAGTATCCACAAATGGTTTTAATTCTTCTAATCCTTGCATGGCTACGCTTGCACGTTTTCTTCCTTCAAATCCAAAAGGTTTTGTGACGATTCCTATGGTCAAACAGCCCATTTCTCTTGCAATGCGCGCAATAACTGGCGCAGCACCTGTTCCAGTTCCTCCGCCCATACCAGCAGTAATAAAAACCATATCGGTTTCAGCTAATAAATCGCGGATTTCGTCTTCGGATTCAAGTGCAGCTTGTCTTCCAACATCTGGACTGGCGCCTGCGCCAAGTCCGCGTGTTAGCATTTTTCCTAATTGTACTCTCACATCGGCTTTAGAAAGTTTTAATACTTGTGCATCGGTATTCATTGCTACAAATTCGACACCTTGAACATCATTTTCAATCATGCGGTTGATTGCAGATCCTCCGCCACCACCGACACCTATGACTTTAATGTTGGGTTTTTGATTAAATTTATCGTTTAAATCAAACATACGATACCTCCCAAGTCAATCATTAAATATATGTTATCATAAAAGAACATATAAATAAAGTTGTTTTAAATATTTCGGTGAAAAGTTCTTCTACTTCTATTATACGTAATTAGCGCTTTGTTTTCAATAATATTATATCGTGAACAGAACTTTTTTTTGCTATTTTATATCCTTTTGTAAAAATCGATTTTTACTTATAATATTGACTGAAAAATTCTGTCTTAAAATCAAGAAGCCTATCTTCTTTAATGGCTTCTCGAATTTGGCTCATTAACTGTTTTAAAAAATACAAATTGTGATAGGTTACCAGCCTTAATCCGAGTATTTCACCCGCTTTAAACAGATGACGGATGTAACTTCTTGTATACGTTTTACATACTTGACAAGAACAGTTTGAGTCAAGAGGTGTCATATCTTTTTCGTACTCTTTATTTTTAATGACGATTTTGCCAGTTGAAGTCATAGCTGTCCCATGTCTTGCAATTCTTGTTGGCAAAACACAATCAAACATATCAATTCCATTAATGGCACCATTAATTAAATCATCAGGAGATCCAACTCCCATTAAATATCTTGGTTTAGAAGCCGGCATTAATGGATTAAGAAATTCAAGCATTTCTAACATTTCGGTTTTTGTTTCACCCACACTTAACCCACCAATTGCATATCCTTCAAAATCAATGTTTATCAGTTCTTCAAGGCAGTGTTTTCTTAAATCTTTAAAAGGTCCCCCTTGAACAATTCCAAAAAGGGCTTGTTTATCTGGAAATTGATGAACTTGTTTCCCTCTTTTAGCCCAGCGTAATGTACGCTCTACCGAATCCTTCATGTATTCATAATTGGAGTAAAAAGGAGGACATTCATCAAAGCTCATGATGATATCTGCTCCTAGATCGTTTTGGATGCGAATACTATCTTCTGGAGACATATGCAATCTTTCTCCACTTAAGTGGTGTCGAAAATCTACACCTTCTTCTTTGATTTTACGGATGTGAGAGAGACTAAATACTTGATATCCACCAGAATCTGTAAGTAAAGCTTTATCCCATTTCATGAATCCACGAATTCCTCCGTGGGCTTTTACAATGTCTTCTCCTGGTTGAAGCCAAAGGTGATAGGTGTTTCCAAGAATTAAGCCATCACTTACTTGGTTAATTTCTTCTGGAGTTAATGTTTTAACCGTTGCTTGTGTTCCAACAGGCATAAAAATTGGCGTTTCATAACTGCCGTGTGGAGTATGTAAAATCCCACATCTTGCATTTGATTGTTTGCAGATGTGGGTAATTTCATAAGTAATCGCCATAACTTAAAGGATTTGTCCGTAAACGATGCCGTTTATTGCTGCAGCATTGCCTTCATCTGTATCGATATGCATTGCGGAAGCAAAATCATCCCGAACACGAATGACTACGTCTCCAAAAACAAGGGATCGATCTAGTGTTTCGACTTTTACTAAAACGATTTGTTTATCTTTTAAATCAAAAGCTAACGCGTCTTTTGGAGTCAAATGAATATGTCTTTTCGCAATAATAACGCCTTCTAATACCTCAATTTCTCCAACGGGTCCAACAATTTTACATGGAGCACTTTTAAAAGTGTCTCCTGATTCTCGAATAGGAGCAACGACACCTATCGATCTTGCATCCGTTAAAGATATTTCAATTTGAGTATTTTTCCTTACAGGACCTAGAATAGACACTCCTGTAATTTCCTTTTTTGGTCCAACAACTGTAACGCGTTCTTCTGCCGCAAATTGCCCTGGTTGAGACAACATTTTTTTTATTGTAAGTTCATGATTTTTTCCAAATAAAATCTCTAAATCTTTTTGGCTCAAATGAACATGTCTTGCTGATACTTCTACTAATACATTTCGTTCCATATAGTCCTCCTTCACAAGCATCGTAATCATTCATATTCTACTACTTTTGCACATTTTTCGCAATTCAAATCTGCTTTTAATTGTATTTTTTCGAGAATTTGATATAATGGTATCGCATTCGCAGTTCGAAACCATCCTGCGTAATCAAAACTAGGAGGATTTATATGAGTAATGAATTGTTATGGTTTATCTTTGCCATTGTTAATTTTTTGTTATTAATGGGATTGTATAAACTATTTGGAAAAACTGGTATTTTTGTTTGGGTAGGTATTGCAACGTTACTTGCCAACATTCAAGTAACAAAGAACATCTCTTTGTTTGGAATCAATGCAACTCTTGGAAACATTATGTATGGTACTATTTTTTTAGCAACCGATGCTTTAAATGAAATTTTTGATAAAAAAGCTGCTAAAAAGGCTGTTTATCTTGGGTTTTATGTGTTGTTATCTTCTCTTATTGTAATGCAACTTGCATTGACTTTTATTCCCAATGAGAACGATATATCTCAAACTGCATTAGAAACTATTTTTGGTTTTTTACCACGAATTGCTTTAGGTAGTTTAATTGCGTTTTTCATTAGTCAGCAATTGGATGTGAATTTATTTCAAAAAATAAAACACAAATGGCCAAGTGATAAATGGTTATGGGTAAGAAACAATGGATCAACATTTATAAGCCAATTCGTTGACAGCATTATTTTTGTTCCGATTGCTTTTTTAGGAGTTTATGATTTAACTGTAGTCATTGAAATTTTTATTTCAACTTATGTCATTAAACTTGTCGTTGCTTTTTTAGATACTCCGTTCTTATATTTAATGAAAAAAATTAAACCACTTGATAATTAATCAAAAGAAAAAGGCTAAAATTAGCCTTTTTTATTTTTTTGGTAGTAAAAACATGGAATCTCCAAATGAGAAAAAACGGTACTTTTCTTTGATGGCTTCCATGTATGCATTCATTATAATCTCTTTTGATGAGAAAGCAGATACTAACATGACCAAAGTGGATTTCGGTAAATGAAAGTTGGTAATTAAGCCATCGATTGCTTGAAATGAAAATCCAGGATAAATGAAAATATCAGTAAATCCACTTTCACCTATGAACTGGTGATGTTTTTGATAAATAGACTCAAGGGTTCTTGTGGTAGTTGTTCCAACCGCAATAATCCTTCTGTTTTCTTTTTTTGCTTGATTTAGCTTATTTGCTACTTCTATGTCAAATGAATAAAACTCAGAATGCATATGATGTTTTGAAACATCATCCACGCTTACAGGACGAAAGGTTCCAAGTCCCACGTGAAGTGTAAGAAAATAGATTTCAACTCCAATTTGTTGTAGCGTGTTTAACAACTCTTTGGTAAAGTGTAATCCCGCTGTTGGAGACGCTGCACTTCCAATTACTTTTGAGTACACGGTTTGGTATCTATCTTGTTCTTTTAGTTTTTCATGAATATATGGAGGCAATGGCATTTCGCCAAGTTGATCCAGGATTTCTAAGAAAATTCCTTGATAGATCATCTTGAAGAGTCGAATTCCTTCTTCTTTTACACCAATACATTTTGCTTTTAATAATCCTCCAAAAGTTATAACAGTACCTAATTTTACTCTTCTAGCTGGTTTAGATAGTGTTTCCCATACATCAAGTTCTAATGATTTAAGTAAAAGTATTTCAATGGATGCATGTGTTTTCTCTTTGGTTCCAATTAACCTTGCAGGCAGCACTTTGGTATCGTTTAAGACTAATACATCTCCTTTTTTTAAATAGGAAGGAAGATGATGAAACAAATCATGTGTTACTTCAAAATTATCTCTGTGACAAAGTAGTAGTCTAGAGGAATCACGATTTAAAAGTGGAGTTTGTGCAATTAATTCTTCTGGTAATTTATAGTCAAAGTCATCTGTTTTCATTCTAGAACATACTACCTTGGTAGCCCTTTTTTAAATGTTTGTAAGCTTTTTCTGTTACTACTCTACCTCTTGGTGTTCGACTAATAAATCCTTGTTGAATCAAGAAAGGTTCATAAACATCTTCTAATGTTTGTGGATCTTCACTAATCGATGTTGCAATGGTTTCAAGTCCAACTGGCCCACCATGATATTTTTCTATAATTCCTAGAAGATATTCTCGATCTTTTCGATCAAGTCCGCTTTCATCAATTTTTAATTTATCAAGTGCAATTTTTGTAATATCGATGGTAATGGTTCCATCTCCTAAAATATCTGCGAAGTCTCTAACTCTACGAAATAACCGATTTACAATTCTTGGAGTTCCTCTTGATCGCTTAGCAAGTTCACACACAGCTTCAGGAGAAATAACACATTCATAAATTGCTGCAGTACGAATACAGATGGCTTCTAATTCTTTATCTGTATAAAAATCAAGTTTATGTACAATTCCAAATCTCTCTCTTAAAGGGCCTGTTAAATCACCAAATCTTGTAGTAGCTCCAATCAAGGTAAACGGCGGTAAATCAACACGAATGGACTTTGCGCCTGAGTCTCTTCCTACAACAATGTCAATAATAAAATCTTCCATGGACGAATATAAAATTTCTTCTACAATTTTAGGAAGGCGGTGAATTTCATCAATAAATAAAACATCTCCTGGTTCAAGCGAAGTAACGATTGCTGCTAAGTCCCCTGTTCTTTCTATGGTTGGTCCGCTGCATACTTTAATATGAACGCCTAATTCATTTGCAATGACTTGTGCTAGTGTGGTTTTTCCTAACCCAGGAGGTCCATATAAAAGTACATGATCTAGCGATTCTGAGCGCTTCTTAGCCGCCTCAACCGCTATCTCAATCATTTCTTTTACATTGGTCTGTCCAATATACTCTCCAAAGTATTTTGGGCGTAACGTTGCTTCGATTTCGTCATCGATTAATAAGTTATTACTGATGATTCGTTTATCCATATTACACACCTCGTTATTATTATACCAAATTTAAGATAAAAATCATCAGAATTATTTCTCTTGTTTTATTGAATTAAAGTACTATCTATATTATAATATCTTTATGAGGGAAAGTTGAGGTGAACGAAATGGCAAAAAATCGCGATATCATTTCATATGTGCTGAATAGATTTCCAGCTTTTTTTAACGACCATAAGACCGTTCAAACCGCCATTGATCTTGAACTTTCTCAAGTATTAGAAAATTACAAGTACGAAATTGAACGGATTAGACAAAACTATGAATCATTTGAAGCGGATCATTTTAATGAATTTATTTTAACTGAAATGAATTTCCATAAATCCATTGATTTCGTAAATGAAGAATATCATGAATTATTTCAGAATATTGAAGAAGATATTTTTAATCACGAAGAAGTCGTAAAACAATCTATAAATGAAGAAAATGATTATTTTAATTCTGCTTTGCAATCAATTGAACAACTTAAACATGACGCATACTTGCAATTTCTGGAATTAACCAAAAATTCAGATGAAGCCATTGATAAAGAAATGAAAGTTCATCATGATTTCTTAAAATTAGAACAAAAGAAATATGATTCACTTCAAAATGACTATCAAGAAATTAATTCCGAACAAGCAAACATTCTTTTGTGGACAATTGAGAAATCTAAAAATGCTTTGATTGCGCTTAAAAAACAATTGAATAAAGATTCATCCAACCAAGCACAATTTATGAACGAATCCGTACTTCAAGTGATTGAAGCGTTAAGAAACACTAAAAATAAGATGAATGCTTTGTTTAAAAGCTCTTCTGACATCTATACTCGTCAGAAAGCAAGAATTGAAGGACTTAGTCACCAAAGACAAAAGCCTCATTCTTTAATTAATCAAACGATTATTCATCAATTTGTCAAACAAATCAAAGATGTCAACCAAAAGAAAAATTCTTTTGAAAAGTTAATTCAAAAAGAATATAAAGAAACAAAAGAAATCATTGGAAGAAAAATCATTGAGTCAGATAAAAATGGTCAATCACGCTTGACTGAAAAATATATTATGCAATATGAGATTATTCAAAATAAAGCAAATTATTTACTGAAAAGAAATCAATCGATGGCTGATTTATTAATTTCTAAATATCAAAATGAGATCAAAAAAATTAAAATTGATTCTTTTAAACGTGTAGAAGAGATAAAACTTGCTTATTATATGCCTGCAGCTTTTTTCCAAAACAGTATTAATTTATATAGTAATTTTGCTTTTTACGTAAATGAATCTTTTGATGAATTAGATAATATTTTAGCTGAATTCATTCAATTTAATCAACAAATTACTGAAATGGAAAGCAATTACATCACGCAAAGCGCTAAAACGCTTGAAGATTATAAAATTAATGTAATGGTTCGAGTCAACAACATTACTTCTACTTTGACCGATTTAATTACTCAAATCGATTTCTTCAGTAAAGAAATTGTGACACTTGAATCAAACAATCAACTCGAAGTGGCTTCCATTCGAAAACGTATGGAAAACACTGATATATCTGGAGATTATAATAAATATCTCGCTGAATTAAAAGAAGATGAATTTTTTGCCAAATACCAACATGACATTAACCTAAAGAAAATCGAATCAGAATCCAACCTTCAAAATGGTTTGATTTCGATTCACAAAGAAAGTACTTTCTTGCATTTGGCAAAACAACATAATCTTGTTAGAAAAGATTATTTGTTGAATCTAAATCAAGTCGAAAAGAAAATTCATGAATTAGCCTATGATAAAGACCTTGCCTATGCAAAAGCAGTCTTTGAAAGAGCAAAAGCTTTAGATATTCACCAAATGAAATATAATAAATCGATGATAAGCTATGAAATCAATCGGTTAAATTATCAATATGCTATCGCTTTTGAAAATTACAAAAAACAATTTTCACTTTTCCAACAAGAAGGAAGCAATAAAATTGTAGACTTCGTTCATCAAAAACAATTGTTAATTGATCAAATTGAAGCAGATAAAGTGCATGTTTCTTTTTTCGTTGAAAATTCAAAAGAAGATCGAACTTATGCTTATTATCTTGAAACATTACGCTATAAATTAATTCATGAATTTGATCAACAAACAAGTAAAAAAACAGCTTTAGCACACAAGGACATTCAAACCATTCATCACGAATTTAGAACAATAATAAAGAGCATACATACAAAAATCGATTTATTTATGAATCCATGGAAAACTCAATTACTTCATCAAGATAAATTATCTGATCAAACTATTATTTTGCCTTTTATGAATAGCAGATCTCAAATGCACTCCGTCGTTAACATTTTGAATGCTATCATGAATGATTGTTTACAATTGACTCAAAAATACAATTACCTCAACTTGAACCAATCATTGTCAAAATGGATGGATCAAAACATTATAGAATACGTTATTAATGCTTCTTCTGCTCAACATTTTCTTCAAAAAAACACACTCAAACCAGTAAAACAAAATACTATTTATAAAGAATATTTAATTGAATCGATTATTCTCTTTAAAAAAATTTATTTTAAATTGTACAACGTTCTTGACTCTACTGAGTTGCTTGCGATTAAAAACGATGTATTGTTTGTAAGCCAGATTTATGATAAAGCAAGCGAAACGAAGAATATTATTAACAATCAATACGACCGTTTAGTTTATGAAGCTGTCAAATCTGGTAAGAATCGAGCTAAACAATTACAAAAAATTAAACAAGATTCCTTTTTACTGGAAACAAAACTCAAAGATCAAGTGATTGAAATGAATAAAGCCTTTGAGCGCTCTACTAGGATTGATTCTGATGAATACGAATACTTAGAAACTAAAATTAATCAAATCATTCAAAAAAATCAAAAATTATTGAAACACAAAATTCTATTATATGATAAATCTCATAAACGCAGTTTCAATACCATTGACAATCGATTTCATATGTTTGAAACAGCATATCAACGTCTAAAATCTCAAATAGAACTTGATTTCCATTTGGAAAATGAGTATATTGAATCCTTAGCAATAAATGATGATCAAATATCTTCTCGTAGTCTTTCAAAATTAGAACAAGAAATCTCTATTCTTCCCATAACTTCTAAAGAAGTCACTTCTAGTTTAGAAGCAACCAAACTAACTCTTATTCAAGAGCGTAGGTTAACCTTACTTCAAGAATTTGCTCATATTGAGGAAACTAAATTTGTCTCTAGGCCTCAATTTTTACTTGAAATTGAAGATGTAAAGAAACGACTTCCTAGTGACTATTTAGAAATTTATAAAAAAATTCAATTAGCAGAAGAAACTTTTTTAAAACAATACACTCAATCGAATCAAGATCATTTAAATGATTACTTGCAATTTTATGATGCCCAAAGTGATTATCATAAAATTATTGAAGAAGGAAACTTAATTAATCTTCCTTTTGACAAATATTATTCCCTTCAAGAATCTCTTTATAAAAAATCAATCGATGCCTATAAAGACACTCTTACCAAAGCTAAAAACACAAAAGATGCAATAACACTTGAGGAAACCAAATCTAGTCAAAAACAAGATCGCATCATAAACGTGTAGAAAGGAGTTCAAGGTGGCTCAATCTGAAACCAAATTGCAAAAAGACATCCATAATCAAAAAATTTATGAAGAATCGTTAAAAACTTCTTTTACCGATGAAATGAAATTTTATGATGAGTTCTTTCATAAAATATCTGCTCATGCGTCTACTCATAGACAAATCACCTTGAATAACCTAAATGATGCAGAAGAACGTTTAGACCAATTAAAAATTGAAGCTTCAAATTTAAAAGAAGCTCTTTTTTATCATGACGAAACCGCCATTGTAGATCGTCAAGAGATTATTTCCGAAACCGAAGCTAGTGTTCACGAACAAAACGAAGTCTTACTTCATCACGATCGATTGGAAGCCTCAGAAATATTAGATACAATCGATTATCTAAATAAAGCATTAATCCAAGTTAAATCTTCGTTTTTTGAAACCTATCAAAGAACGTATTTAAATAATCTTTATAATACTGATAAATTCTTTGATTTCTTTACCGAGCAATCTTCTCGTTTTCAAAAAGTGTTAGATCAACATCAAGAAGAAATAATGGATTTGTTCTTAAGCTTAAACGAAGAAATTAAAGGGATGGATTCTACTATTTCCGAAATCATTCAAAAAAAGAATCAATTTGTAAAACAAATTAACCGTTTTTATGAACAAGAAACAAAACATTATGTTGATAATCAATTGTTGTTTAGCGCGGAAGACGATCCGACGTCTATTGACATTCAAGCACTTGTTTCCGATAAGATTAATCAATTTGAAGCTTTTAAAAAACATCTATTTGAACAAGATTTGAAGATTGAACAGCTTTTAGTTCAAGATTATAAGAGACTATATCAAAACATTTATGAGCGATTACTCAATCGAAAATCAAATTTAATGACAGGAGACATCCACTTCTTTAAAAACCCTGAAAAAAACATTTTAGAGCTAAAAGAAGCAATTCTGAATGCTCGAAATAATAAAAATTTTACTTTATTAAAAAAATTAATTTCTCAATATGATGAAGTGAAGCATTATCATAATAGCATGTTATCATGCCAAGCGAAAGCAAAAAAATTAGTAAAAAAGAATCAAAAAGAAAAAAGAGAATATCTCCTTTTATATCGTTTTGAATCTAATAAAATGTTAAATCAACTAGAAGAATACTTAGTTTTATACCAAAGATTAATGACGTTCGATCCTTTTTTAGCTCAAACAATTGGAGAATTTTCATCAAAAATCATTAAGGATGAATTAACTCACTTATCCATACTTGAAGTGAATAAAGAGTTAAAAACAAACATCAATTACGATATTGAATCTTTAAAAGTTAAAAATAAAATTAATGAAATTGAACAAAAGTTGATTTACGAAGTTAAGAAACATCTTCTTCTTCAAGAAATAAAACTTTTAGATATTATTAATCAAATTCAATTCTTTCTAATTGACCGTAAAATAATTTTCTATAAATCAAAACAATCTATTACGAAAGAACGTTTTTTGATAGAACGTTTAGATGCTGCAATGAATTATCATTTAGAGTATTTACAAGAATCTGGAAATATTAACCGAAAATGGCAATCACTCGTATCTTTAAAATTAATCCAACAAATTAGAAATGATGAAACGCACAATATTCATGTTGTGGAAGCCGCTTCAAAAGTGAAACTGGCTTTGAAAGAATACGATATGACTGCTCTTCATTTTAAAACGATGCATGAAACCGAAATGGCTTATTTGATTATGCAATCTTCAAGAGTTGAGGAAGAAACAAAAATACATCATGAGTTCATCTTAACTACATATTTGAATCAAATGAGATTTTCCAAAGAACAAATAGAGTTAGCAGAATCGGAGTATCGAATTCGTGTAGAATCTTTGATGCAAATTATCGATGAAGAAAAATCATATTTTGAGGATATCATTCAAAATACAACTCTTAAAGCGTCGAAAATGCAAAAGCAAATTGAGGATGAATATCAAGCTTTACTTTATAAAAACACTCATTTTTTATCTGAAAATACAGACGTTAAAATCAGTAAATTAATTCACAAGGAAATGGAAAAAATTTCCAAGCAACAAACCGATGCAATTAATAAAATCCACCAAGATTTAGCGAAGAACGAAACCATTCTTACTTCAAAAAGAAAAATACAAGAACTCGACGTTCATCTAGACGATGCATTAAAAGACGCTGAAAATTTGCGAAATGATACCATTCAAGAAATGACAGATAGTTATCAAGATGCAAAGAATCATTATGAAGCACTAAAACCTTATCTTGAGAGCAAAGTCAATATTTTAGATCCAAGTTTTTACAATACCTTAGAAAAAATGAATGATCGTTATCATTATAAACTCAAAGTGGCAGAAATTGAAATAGACGTTGCCTCAAAAGATTTATTAGATCAATACTTATCGGTTTACTTTGAGGATCAACCTATTCACAACCAGGCACAACTTCTTGCTCAAATCGATGAAATTACGCTTTCAAGAGACACTTGCAGAACTGAGTATGCTCAAAAAATGCAAAAACTTGAAGATGGATATAAGGTGAGCTTTTTACCTTTAGATGAAGAAATTAAAGCAATCGATGCGGATGCTTCTTTGTTAAAGGAAACCGCTAAAATAAAGGAAGAAGCGACAGTTCACTCGATTCAATATGAATTAACACAATTGGAAAAAAGTTATCTTATTCTTGTAGATAAACATCAAATTGCTTTGTCAAATCAAATTGATGCCCTTACAAATGAGTACAAAGCTGCTCTAGTGAATAATCAAAAGTATACTTCAAATTTATCATCTGAGTTTGAAAAACTACTGCATAGTTATAAACCATATCTTACTCTTTCCAAAAAGAATCCAACTGTTTCTAAACTGTTTAAAGAAGTTCATATGGCTTTTAAAGCAAAACAAAAATGGACCAAAAAACAATCCATCTTAAAATATAAAAACAAAATTACTTTTAATTAAAAACTGTATCCTTGTAAAGGACACATTTTTTTTATTGAAGCTGTCTTAATAAACTTTTTCCATATTTGGTTTTACTGACATTAAAATTTTCGGCAATGGTAGCTGAGATATCCGCAAACGTTTTTGAAATTGGAAGAAAACTTCCATTTAAATCACGATTGTAAATAAACAAAGGAATGTATTCTCTTGTATGATCGGTTCCTCTAAAAGTAGGATCGTTTCCGTGATCTGCTGTGATGATTAACAAATCATTGGAATCTAATTCTTTCAAAAGCGTTGTTAAGTCTTGATCAAATTCTTCTAAAGCGGCTTTGTATCCAACAGCGTCGCGTCGATGTCCATACAGTGCATCAAAATCAACTAAATTGATAAAGGCAAGCCCAGTAAAGTCACCTTTTGCAAGATCTATCGTTTTTATCATTCCATCGTGATTTGAAACGATAGAATAATGATCTGTAATTCCAGATCCATTAAAGATGTCTTTGATTTTTCCAACTGAAATAACATCATACTTTTCATCTTCTAAATAATTTAAAACCGTTTTCCCAGATGGAGATAAAGCATAATCGTGTCGATTTGGCGTTCTTTTAAATCCATCTTTTGGATTACCTAGGTAAGGTCTTGCAATTACTCTTCCCACTTTCCATTCGGGTTTTAAAGTTATCTTTCTTGCTTTACGACAAATATCATAGAGTTCATTTAATGGAATAATTTCTTCATGAGCCGCAATTTGTAAAACGGAATCTGCAGAAGTGTACACGATTAAATCCCCCGTTTCCATTTGATGAGGTCCAAGTAAATCTAAGATTTCTGTTCCGGAGGCAGCCATGTTTCCAACTATTTTTCTGCCGGTTGCTTTTTCAAGTTCTAAAATTAATTCTTTAGGAAACCCGTGTTCGGTAAAGGTTTGAAACGGAACTTCCGTTTTAAGTCCCATGATTTCCCAGTGACCTGTCATGGTATCTTTTCCATTACTAATTTCAATCATTTTTGTCGTATTAGCTTTTGGATGATTTACAGGAGCGACTCCTAGAATATCCGTTAAATTTCCATACCCAAACGATTCAAGCATAGGTAAAGTAATACCATTTGTTGCTTTTGCAAGGTTTCCTATGGTATTTGATCCAACATCATTATATTTTGCGGCATCAGGTAGTTCTCCTACTCCAACGGAATCAATGACGATTAAAAATATGCGTTTGTATTTCATGCTTTGTCCTCTTTTCTATTTGCACGGGGGTGTGCAGATTCATAGGCATCTTGAAGATGCTTTTTACTAATATGTGTATAATTCTCTGTTGTCAAGATATCTTCGTGCCCTAACAGTTCTTGGACTGATTTTAAATCCGCACCGTTCTCTAGCAAATGTGTTGCAAAAGAGTGTCTTAAGGTATGAGGTGAAATTTGTTTTTCGATGTTCGCTTTTTTGGCAAGAGTTTGAATCATCTTGTAAAATCCGATTCGACTCAAGCGAGCGCCTGATTTATTGACAAACAGCACTTCAGCTTGAATGGGATGTAAAAAAGGTCTGCCTTCGACGATGTATTTTCGAAGGGCTTTCACACTTTCATCACCAAGTGGAACAATTCTTTCTTTGTTCCCTTTACCTATTATTTTAACTAAATTCACATTTAAATGCAAATCAGATAACTTTAAATCCACCAATTCGGATACTCTAAGTCCTGCTCCATATGCAATTTCAATCATTGCAGTGTTACGTAAATCCAGTGGAGTTTCTTTTCCATGAGAACAAGTAATCAGTCGTTCGGTTTCCTCGATGTTTAAAACGACTGGCAACAATTTTTGCGTTTTGGGCTTCGGTATTTTTTTTACGATATTATCGTCAATAATTTTTTCGAAAAGTAAGTATTGATGAAAAGAACGAATGGATGATAATTTTCTTGTGATGCTTTTTGAAACCATATTCTTTCTTTTTAAACGAATAACATAATTTAAAATGTGTTGTTTTTCAACCAAATCCATCGTTTTAATATGATAATTTTCTTCCAAAAAAATCAAATAATCTAAAATATCATGTTCATAACAAATAATCGTGTTTTTAGATAGATTTTTAGTGATTCGCAAGTAATAGGTATATTCTTTTAAATAAGATTGTAACATCATTTCTCCTTCTAAAACAGACTCAAAAATACTTGGTTAGACAAAAGCATTCCTTTTTTGGTCAAATACAACCGATCGTTTTTCATTTCTAAGAGTCCATTTGATAAATGGTTTTCTAATTCAGGATATTTTTGGAAAACAGAACCATTAAATTTTTGATTAAAATCCGATAGAGAAATTCCTTCTGTTTTTCGTAATCCAAGCAAGATTGTTTCTTGAATGGGATTAAAATCTTCAAAGACTTGTATTCCTTTATTGTTTTTTGATACAAGTTCAAGGTAAGACTTATAGGTAGAGGCGTTTTTAAAACGAACTTCTTCTATTTGAGAGGCTGCCCCAAGTCCTATTCCAAGGTATTCTTCTAAATTCCACACAATTAAATTATGTAGACATTGTCTGTTTTGAAGTGAATAATTGCTAAATTCGTATTGATAGTATCCTTTTGATTCTAAATAAGTTGTCATGTAGTTTGACATTTGTTCTTCTGTTTCTTCCAAGACAAGTTCTAATTTTCCTTTTTTTACATCGTAATCAAATTTCGTTTTGGGTTCAAGGATTAAAGAGTATACAGAAAGATGACTTGGGTTAAGAGAAACGGCTATCGATAAATCATGTTTGAATTGTTCTAGTGATTGATAAGGTATCGAATACATTAAATCAAAATTAATATTATCAAAGTGGTGATTGTGAAGTATGGTTACTGCGCTGATTACATCTTGAGGTAAATGATTTCTTCCTAAGACAGATAAAAGTTTTTCATCAAATGTTTGAACTCCAATGCTTATTCGATTCACTTGGTATTTTTGAATCAATTTTACAAAGCTTGGAGTAATGTCTTTTGGATTTGATTCTATTGAAAACTCTTTGACTAAAGACATATCTATTTGAAGATGTATTTGTTTAAAGAGAAGTTCAAGTAAAGATTCATCAAGAAAAGAAGGCGTACCTCCGCCGATGTAAATCGTTTGAATCTGAGAGAGTTGTTTTCCATAAAATGTTAATTCTTGTAAAAGAGATGTCACATATTTTATGTGATATTCTTTTGAAGCTACCATTTTTGCAAAGTCACAATAATGACAAATTTTCTCGCAAAATGGCAAATGAATGTATAGTCCTTTAATCAAAGTAATCACCACTATTATGTTAACATAATCTTTTTATAAAGTATAGCGATATACATGAAAAACACGTGATTCACCTTGATAAACGATTCTTGTTATTAAAAAAGCAACCAATAATCGATTGGTTGCTTTTATTTAAGAATATTATTTATCAGATTCAAGCGATAGAACCGACATAAAGGCTGCTTGAGGTATTTCAACGGATCCAACAGATTTCATACGTTTCTTTCCCTTTTTTTGCTTCTCTAAGAGCTTTTTCTTTCGAGAGATATCTCCACCATAACATTTAGCTAAAACATCTTTACGCATGGCTTTAATGTTAGTACGAGCTATTACTTTGGTTCCGATGGCGGCTTGAACTGGGATTTCGAATAGTTGTCTTGGAATTAACTCTTTTAATTTTTGACAAATCTTGTTTCCACGTTCATAAGCGAAGTCTTGATGAACAAGAAATGCTAACGCATCCACGGGTTCGCTATTTAGTAAAATATCAATTTTGATTAGTTTTCCTGGACGATAGCCAATAAGTTCGTAATCAAAAGAAGCGTATCCTCTCGTATTTGATTTTAAACGATTGAAAAAATCAAAGATGATTTCATTTAAAGGCATTTCATAAATAATTTCAACTCGAATATCGCTGATATAGGTCATGTCTTTAAAGATTCCACGTTTGTATTGACAAAGTTCCATAATATTTCCAACGTATTCACTTGGTGAAATGATGGTAGCTTTGACAAACGGTTCTTCGATAGACTTAATTCGTTGAATCAAAGGCATCATTGCTGGATTATCGATTTCTATGGTTGTGTTATCCGTTAAATTAACTTTGTAATTAACGCTTGGAGCAGTCGCAATAACATTTTGTTGGAATTCTCTTTCAATTCGCTCTTGAAAAATCTCCATATGGAGCATTCCTAAAAAGCCAATTCGAAAACCAAACCCTAACGCTTGAGACGATTCCGGTTCAAAAATCAAGGAAGCATCGCTCAATTTAAGTTTTTCAAGGGAATCTTTTAAATCTTCATAATCGTCTGCATCCACTGGGTAAATTCCAGAATAAACCATGGGTGTTAATTTTCTATATCCTGGAAGAGGGTGTAACGCTCTACTAACAGAATGGGTGATGGTATCTCCTACGTGAACTTTTTCGATATTTTTAATGGTAGCACTAAGCCAACCAACATCTCCTGCTGCAAGGTAGTCTCTTGTTTCTTCTTTTGGAGTATAAACTCCTAAATCAGTCACTTCAAAGATGCCACTTGTGGCCATCATTTGAATGGAATCTCCTTTTTGAATGATTCCGTTCACAATTCGGACCAAAGGAATAACTCCTCGATATGCATCATAATATGAATCAAAGATTAATGCTTGAAGAGGTTCATCGATGTTTCCTCTAGGAATAGGAACTTTTTTTACAATGGCTTCTAAAATATCATAGATGCCAATGCCTTCTTTTGCGGAAGCAAGTATTGCATCCTTTGCATCAAGTCCTATGGTATCTTCTATTTCTTTTTTTACTTTTTCTGGGTTGGCACTTGGCAAATCAATTTTATTGATAACGGTAATAATTTCTAAATCATTATCTAAAGCAAGATAGACATTGGCAAGTGTTTGAGCTTCAATACCTTGAGAGGCATCTACTACTAAAATAGCTCCTTCACAAGCCGCAAGAGATCTTGATACTTCATAAGTAAAATCGACATGTCCTGGCGTGTCAATTAAATGAAAAATATATTCGATGTTATCTTTTGCAAGATATTTTAATTCAACGGAATTTAGTTTGATGGTGATGCCTCGTTCTCTTTCTAAATCCATTGAATCTAAAATTTGATTTTTCATATCTCGCATGGAAACGGAATTGGTCATTTCTAAGATTCGATCCGCTAAAGTCGATTTGCCATGATCGATATGTGCGATAATCGAAAAATTGCGGATTCTTTTTTGCCTTTGCTTTAATTCATCAATTGGAATCACTTCAGCAAACCTCCTTTTATATTGGTGATATTATTGTACTATATTATGTCGTTTCTTTCAACTAAAAACGGCTTTATTCCTCGTTTGATTTGATTTGAATTTCAATATTCTTCAAAGCTGAAATAAATGCTAACTCGTGAAAAACAATTACTGTTTCATTTATGTCAAAAATCATCATTTTTTTATCCAAAAGATGTCTTTCAATAATGATTGATTCGCATTTTGAAGAAAAAAAAGCATATATCATCTATATGCTTTTTAAAATCAAACCATCTATAAGCCATGTTCTGTCCGTATAAATACGTGGCAATCATTTATCTCCGGTTTCCCGTCAGTCGATTAGATTCATTTATCCATCAACCGTTCCCCTACCAAAATTTGGGTTTCTAGCTTGTGGGGTTTACCTCGTTTCATTCATATATATTTTATATGAGTCGTCTCTGTGGCACTTTATGAATACTTTGGCCTTTAACATCCATTTCTTCGCCGTCACCTTTTAAGGGTGCCTAAACTTATTGGTTTGTTTAGCGCAATCACTACAAGCATCTCAGCCTGTGCTAGCATGGACTTTCCTAACAGTTTCCTGCTCGATTACCCGATGGTTTGATTATTTCTATTTAATTTTTTATGTCTTCTAAAACAGCTTTTCTTGATAAATCTACTCTGCCTTTGTCATCGACACCGATTACTTTAACGGTAATTGAATCGCCAAGTTTTACAATGTCTTCTACGTTATTTACACGTTCTTTTGCAAGTTTAGAAATATGAACTAAGCCTTCTTGGCCTGGCCATAATTCAACGAAGCATCCAAACTTTTCAACTCTTGTTACGGTACCTGTATAGACTTCGCCAATTTCAACTTCACGAATAATGGCTTCAATCATTTTAATGGCTTTGTCAATAAAGAAACTATTTTCATGCATTAAAATAACGCGGCCTGTTTGTTCGATATCAATTTTAACATCTCCACATTGTTCGATGATTGCGGTAATGGTTTTTCCACCACTTCCGATAATTTCACGAATTTTATCTGGAGAAACCATCATCATTTTAACTTTAGGAGCGTAAACCGAAAGTTCAGTACGAGCTTTTGGTATTGCTTTCAGCATGGTTTCAAGTATTTCAAGTCTTGCTTTTTTTGCTTGAAGCAATGCTTCTTTAAAGATTTCTTTGGTGATTCCAGAAATTTTAATGTCCATTTGCAAAGCCGTGATTCCATCTTTTGTTCCAGCAACTTTAAAGTCCATATCGCCAAAATGATCTTCAAGACCTTGAATATCTGTTAATATTGTGTAGTTTTTGTCTTCTTTAACAAGTCCCATTGCAATTCCTGCCACTGCAGATTTTAAAGGAACTCCTGCAGCCATTAATGCCATAGTACCTGCACAAATAGTTGCTTGAGAAGATGATCCATTGGATTCTAGAATTTCTGATACAACTCGAATCGTATAAGGGAATTCTTCTTCGGAAGGAATGACTTGAAGTAAGGCTCTTTCTCCTAAAGCTCCATGGCCGATTTCACGTCGTCCTGGTCCACTATATCTTCCTGTTGATCCAACAGAAAATTGTGGAAAGTTATAATGCAACATAAAGCGTTTGCCATCTTCAATGGAAACACCATCAATGATTTGAGCTTCTCTTAAAGCCCCTAATGTAACGGTAGCTAAGGCTTGGGTTTGTCCTCTTTGAAATAAAGAAGAACCATGTGTTCTTTCAAACAAATCAACTTCAGCTTCTAAAGGTCTAATTTCATCTGCTTTTCTACCATCTGGGCGAATTTTATCGACTGTAATTAAACGTCTTACTTCTTTAACTAAAATCTCTTCTAAAACTTTATCAACGAATTTAAGTTGTTCTTTGACTTCGTCTTTGTCTAAACCATCTTTTTTAAATTTGATTGCTAAAGTGTCTCTTATTTCATCTTCAATCGCTTGAATTGCTTCTTGTCTTGCGATTTTTTCATGAACGGAAATGGCAGCAATAATTCTTTTATCTTCTAATTGATAGACTTGAGAACGAATGTCTTCTGGAACAGAAACCAGTTCAATTTCCATTCTTGGTTTTCCCATTTCTTTAATGATTTCTTCTTGGAAAGAAACGAGTTCTTGTACTTTAGAATGCCCAAACATTATGGCGTCTAGCATTACATCTTCATCTACTTCTTTTGCGCCAGCTTCTACCATGTTTATCGCATTTTTAGTTCCTGCGACGGTTAAATCAAGCGTCGAAGCATTTAGTTGTTCTGCCGTTGGGTTACAAATAAACTCTCCATCAATTAATCCTACAATAACGCCAGCTACTGGGCCATTAAATGGAACTCCACCAAGTCCTAAGGACAAAGAAGAACCAAATAAAGCAGTCATAACTGGAGAATGATCTGGGTTAACGGACATTACGGTATTGATTATTTGAACTTCGGTTCTAAAGTCATCATCAAATAAAGGGCGAATTGGTCTGTCAATCCCTCTTGAAGCTAATGTTTCTGCTTCAGTTGGTCTACCTTCTCTTCTTAAAAATCCTCCTGGGATTTTACCGACGGAATACAATTTTTCTTGATACATTACCATTAAGGGAAAATAATCTAAGGTAGTTGCTTCTTTTCCAACAACACATACGGATAAGACAGCAGTGTCTTCAAACCGCACAAGTGCAGCTCCAGTAGCTTGTTTGGCAAGTTGTCCAACTTCGACAATTAATTTTCTTCCACAAAATTCTCTTTCAAATACTCTTTTTTCACTCATATATATACCTCTTTCATAATTTATGGGATTATTCAATGTAATTATACCATAATTTTAATCGTTTTTTTAAACTTTATTCTCAAAGAATAAGCACCCAAAAGATTGGGTGCTTCGAGTTAGCTATCGACGTAATCCAAGTTTTTGAATAAGCACTTGATATCTTTCAAGCGATACGGATTGTAAATATTTCAGTAAGCTACGGCGCTTACCTACTTTCATTAAAAGACCGCGTCTTGAATGGAAATCATGTTTGTGTACTTTTAAATGCTCATTTAGAACTTGAATTTCTTCTGTTAAAAGTGCAACTTGGATTTCAGGAGAACCAGTGTCCCCTTCTTTGAATCCATATTCTTTAACAATTTCCTTTGTTCTTTCTTTTGTTAATGCCATTTTTGTTTCCTCCTTTGTTTTAACTTACCTACATCCAAAAATAGTGTCGGAGTGTCGCTAATTTTAGGTCTAGGCGCGAAAATTATTATAACATATTTACTTTAAAGATGCAAGAATTATTTACTTTAGCATTTTTTTGATTCCTTCTAGGATTGAAAACATCGATAAGGTATCTTGTTTGCAATAATTCAAAAGATTTTTAATTGTTTGTTTTTTATCTTTTTCGGATAATAATGGCAGAAGGGCATAATTGGTATAAGCTAATACGCCATTATTAATTGGTAAAGTATCATAGTAAGGTTTGTCAAATAATGGTAGGACTTTTTTTAAAGAATAGTTTCCTGAAAGCAAAGGATGATAATAATTATATCTTTCAGCTTCTTCTTTTGAAAACCCAAGACCAATGTAAAAATCGATGTCTGTTTTTAAGACTTTAAGAAGGTCAAACAATCTCGAACTAATTTCTAGTAGCCTATCTTTCTGTTTTGGAAAAAGGAGGGAAAGTTCCAAAAGACGTCCTCTTTCAAACGTTTCATTATACACAATGATATTTGAATTTCCTTTTGGAATCGAAAGTAGTAATTGATCCACAAGTTCTTCTCGATGATCGGCATCATCTTTTGACAAAAATTCATGATGAATCAATAAATTTTTGTCTTTGATGGATGGATCATTTTGGATATGAATTGAAAATTGAAATACACTTTGGGTATAGGGTGTTTCTCCGTAAAATCTTGGGAGCAAAGAGGGGTAAGCCTCAAAGTCTAGAAAGATAAGTGGATATTTCAATGTTTTAATATAAGCTGTTATTTTTTTCTTATTTAAATAAGTATATTCGTTTTCAACACAATAACGTTGCATCAAGTTTTTTTCTCTTTGAAGCCAAGATATTGGAATATCTAACATATCAACGACGCCTTCGTTGATTAAGTCGTAAGTATCATGAAGAATATCACTTTTATGAGGTCCTTCTTTAAAACCTACATGTTGACTAAAATAGGCAAACAAGGAATTGGTTTCTGGAACATGAGAGAAACAATAATCCACGAATTCACACTGAAATGAAGTTCCTTTTAAACATTCGTTTTTCACTAGTAAACAACGTGAATCGTCTCTTAATTCAATGTGATTAATCATCCGATACAAATCGGATTCCATTTTTTCTTGCATGGAATTTATGACTTCGGTGAAATCAAATAATTTGACGAAATCAAGTGTATAATCATTCCCATCATATACGTAATCCGAATGGACTAAAATAAGATATTGATTCATTAATGTATTTGGATACAATCGCTTCAAAACAAATTGTTTAAACGCCAAGTCATATACCATTCTTCCTAAATCGGTATGTCTGTTTGTAATTTTTTTAAATTTATCATAGTAATTTGTGAGATCATCTGTATTGATTATCGGCATAGATACATGATATATCCCTTGATTATCTTGATAAAACAAATTGCTTTTTTTCTTATTTATATGATACTTTAGTTTTAAAAATTCTGTCGATGAAGACATGCTAAGGGTTAAAAAACGAGATAAATGTGCGGTTTCAATCTTAAAATCCATATGGATAGAAAGGGTGATATCGTTTCGAAATGAAAATTCATAGTCTTGTTCGGTTGATAACACTTCATTTGTATATTTCTGTTTTAAAAGGGTTTGTACAATTTGATAATATTTTAAATAAGTAGCAGATAACGTAAAATGATTGGATTCTTTTTCCTCGTTTGAATTTAATAGTTCTTCTTCAGGTTCAATGACGGGGTAAAAAGAATTTATTTTATTTTGGGTAAAAGAGTCTTTTTTGGTTTCATTAGAATTAGTGGTCTGATTTAATCTTCTTATTGAATCTAAAGCTGCAAATCTTCTGCACCTTAGATAATTCAATAAATCAAAAGTTCTAAGAATCATAAGGGTACTCCTCACATGATGGTTAAATACAAAATCATTATATCATATTTTTAGATTGAAGACAAAAAAAACTCCTAAAACTTTAGGAGTTAAATGCTATTCATTAAACCGATAAATTCACGCGATAAAATGTTTTGTCCATATAAATTGGTGCTTTCATAAGAATCAAACAGAAAAAGCGCATCAATGCTTGAAATCCATGATAATTCTTGACCGTTTTTCATTTCTTCTTTTGTTAGGTTTAGTTCGTCTTGTTGTTCTGAGGCAAGTGAACATAAGAAATAGTGATTTTCCCAAGTGGAATCGATAAAGTATTCATAAACGGTTACGGTTGGCCTAATGATATCTACATGATATCCCGTTTCTTCCAATACTTCTCTTTTTAAGCACTCTTCTAATGTTTCGTTTGGTTCAAGTCCACCACCAGGCAAGGTATAAATATCTAATTTGTTCACATATTCAAGTAAAATCAAATCTTTATTTTGAATAATCGCTCTACAACCAACTCGATAGGTTTCTTTGTTTATATCTCTTCTTTGCATTCCATCTGAAAAAATTTCAATTTTCATCATATTCTCCTTAAAAAAATATTTTAATTATCCTAATGTTCATCAAGATAAATAAAACATTTTCAAAATTACTTTATTCTTATTATAATACTTAATGATCACTTTGCCAAATAGAAAAGCTAAGCAAAGAGTTTTGTTTTAATTAAAAGCGCAATTCGATGAAACAAATCAACCATATATCCAATTAACAAGGCAAAGATGATTGTGGTTGGTCCAATATAAAACCAAACTGAATAGTGAGAAAACAATATTCCAACAATAATCGTCAGTGTTAAGGCAATTCCTTCACCAATTAGTTTTCCTTTTCCGAAGGTTGTGTGTAAGCGTTGACTAATGCCTAAGCAAAGTTCATCTAAGGCAGGTAGTGGATATTTGCAATATAAAATTAAATTTAATCCTATGGCACAAACAATTAAAGCAGCTGCTAAATACCCAAGGTTCCATAAAACACTTGCCTCTGTAACGCTTGGAACAACTAACAATAACGTATCAATGACTACTCCCACATAAAAACTTATCACAAGTGGAAACAGCATCCATAAACTCGCTTTTCGTTTTTGAAGCAAGTAGGCAAAGGTAATTAAAAAAACAGACACAATGGGATTTAAGTATTTATATTCTAAAGGGATTCCAACGTATAGATTACGATAAAAGGCATCCCAAGTACTCATTCCAAGATTAGTCTGTTGAATTAACGTTACGCAAACACCAAGTAAAGTCAATCCAATTAAGTATAATAGCGTTTTTTTAACAGTTAATTTTTTCATGAATCTCCTTTAATGATTTTCGCAACTTCAAGTCCAGAAACCATTGCATCAACAATTCTTTTAAATTCATTCACCCGATCTCCGCCTACAAATATGTTTTCATAATTTGTAAAATAAGGACCTTTCAAAGGGTCAAGCAACAATTTTGAACCTCTAAATACGGTATCACTACTCATTTGTCCGGTTGCAAAAATTAACTCATCAAGTTCAAATTGAACTTTCTCATTTGGAAGAACAACTACTTTACTTCTATTCGATTTCAAATCTTTAATTAAACAGGTTTTATCGCAATCTAGGATTTTTGTTTGAGGTCCTTTTTTAAAGGAAATTGGTCCAAATAATTCATGAATCATTACCCCTTCACTTATCGCTTGTAAAACTTCTTTTCTTGTTGCTGGTGCTTCTTCTAATGTTCTACGGTAAATAATATGCACTTCTTTTTCAAGACGTGCTAGCGTTCTTGCCATATCAACCGCAACATCACCAAGTCCAATAATTCCGATTTTATGACCTAACCCATTTTTTAAGTCTTCATATTGATAGAGTTCTTTGTTTAATAATTCAATGGCATAATAAATCCTGACATCTTCTTGTTCTATATCGACTTCAAAAGGTAAATCAAGTCCAGCAGATATAAAAATCGAATCGTATTGTTTCATTAAATCTTCTAAAAAGATGTCTTTTCCAACCATTGTATTATACTGAACATTAATCTGTAACTCTTTAAAACGAGTCATATAATTTTTAAGAATGGTTTGATTAAAGCGAAAATCAGGAACAAATTTATAAATGGCTCCTCCCAAGGAATCATCTGCGTCGATGGCATCAACAATGTATCCGTATTCTGCCATTTTTAATGCGTTCGCAATTCCTGCAGGTCCAAGACCAATCACTAAATGTCGATGATTGATTTTTCTTAAAGGAATATCAACTTTATCTTTAAATAACAAAGCTATTTCTTTTTCAAGCCAACCGATTCGAAGTGGTTTGTTCAATTTTTCAAGTGTGCAATGTCCTTCGCAAAGAGATTCATGCGGGCAAAGAATTCCACAAATTTCAGGTAAATTTGAAGTAGTATGCCATAAATCTCTTGCTCCTTCAAAATCTTCAATTTGAATTTTTTTCATAAATTCAGGTATCGGATTATGAGCAGGACAAGCTTCAACACAAGGTTTGTGTTTGCAATTTAAGCAACGTTTTGCCTCAGCGATAAATTCTTCTTTTAGAACCATTTTTATTGCTCCTTCTTTGAATTTATATTATTATATCATGCTTTATAAGAGATAGAAAGAAATAACTCTAAAAGTTTTTATTTGAAAATATTATGTTTTTAAACTCTCTTATAATTTCTCTAAAGAAAAGAGCCATCCTTGAAAATGGATGGCTTATTTTTAGGACTTTAATGCAACTTTTAAAACATCATCGAGTGTCTCAGCAAAGTCTATTTCTAAAACATCTCTTACTTCTTTTGGAATATCATCAATGTCTTTTTCATTTCCTTTTGGTATGACTATTTTTTTAAGACCACTTCTAGAAGCAGCAATGGCTTTCTCTTTTAATCCACCAATTGGTAATACTCTTCCTTTTAAAGTAATTTCACCTGTCATTCCTACAAAGCGATCAACTTTTCGGTTAGATAGTACCGATATCAAAGCAGTAGCTATCGTAACGCCTGCGGAAGGTCCGTCTTTTGGAATGGCACCTTCTGGGACGTGGATATGAATATCGGCTTTATCAAATGTATTTTGTTCGATGTGAAGCATTTCAGCATTGCTTCGAACGTAAGATAGAGCCGCCATAGCAGATTCTTTCATAACGTTTCCTAGGTTACCAGTTAATACTAGATTGTTTTTCCCTTCATAGAAGGTAGCTTCAACGTCTAAAGTATCTCCACCAGCCATCGTGTAAGCCAAGCCGGTTACCACTCCAATCATATCTTCTTTTTGAATTTGATTGTTATGAAATAAAGGCTTTCCTAAAAAATTGGGAATCGTTTCTTTATCTATTTGAACAGATTTTAGTTTATTTACTAAGATTTCTTTAATAGCTTTTCTGACAATAGAGCCAAATAAACGCTCAAGTTGTCTCACACCAGCTTCTCTTGTATATTCTTTTATCATAATATGAATGGCTTCATCAGTGATAATTAATTTACTTGGATCGAGTCCGTGTCCTTCTATTTGTTTTGTTATTAAGAATTTTCTTGCAATATAAAATTTTTCTATTTCAGTATAAGAACTTAATTCAATAATTTCCATACGATCTCGAAGAGGTGCAGGAACGTTTTCTAAATAGTTTGCAGTTGCGATAAAAATTACTTTGGATAAATCATAATCTTCTTCGACGTAATGGTCGCTAAAAAATTGATTTTGTTCCGGATCTAGCACTTCTAAAAGTGCTGAAGATGGATCGTTTCTTTCGTTCATGACAAGTTTGTCAATTTCATCAATCAAGAAGATAGGGTTAGCCACTTTCGCTTTAATCATTCCATTAATAATTCTTCCTGGAAGGGCTCCAACGTATGTTCTTCTATGTCCTCTTATCTCTGCTTCATCGTGTACACCACCAAGGCTTGTTTTAACAAACTGACGATTTAATGCGTTGGCAATTGATTTAGCTAAACTTGTTTTACCTACTCCTGGAGGACCAGATAAACACAAAATAGTTTGTGGATTTTTCCCTGTTAACATTTTTACGGATAGATATTCAATAATTCGTTCTTTTACTTTGTCAAGTCCGTAGTGGGAAGCTTCCAATTTATCAATGGCAACGTTTATGTCTTTTTCATCATCAGTTACTTTTTGCCATGGAATAGAAATCAAGGTTTCTAAATAGGTTCTTACAACGCTAGATTCACTAGAATTAGCGGATAAATATTCATAACGTTTTAATTCTTTTAACGCTTTGTCTTTTACGTGATCTGGCATATCTGAATCGTTTATTTGTTGCAATAGTTTTTGAGCATCGTCTTGTTTGGAATCTCCAAGTTCTTCTTGAATCGCTCTCATTTTTTCGCGTAAATAGTATTCTTTTTGATTTTGATCTGCTGATTTACGAACACTTTCATTGATTTTGGATTCGATGGTTTGTAAATTCTTTTCTTTTTCAATGTCTTGCAAAATGTATTGAAGACGTTTGTTTATGGAAATGGTTCTCAAATATTTGATGCGTTCGCTTTCGGAAATGCGAAGTTCTGAAGCAATTAAATCACATAGTTTATCACTTGTAATTCCACCTTGCATTGCATCCAATACTTTTTTAGAATCGCGAAACAAAAAGGTTGCGTTTTCAAGGGCTTCTTTGGAAACCATTTTTAGAAGAACTTGTTCTTCATCTAAATTTTCATTTCTTAAAACCAAAGATGTAAAATCGATTAAATAAAAAGGTTCTTTAACAATCAAATCGTTTAACGTGACTCTTGTGATTGGTTCAAATTTAATTTTAAAGTTTCCATTTGGAAGTTTAATTTTAACTGAAATGCGTGCTAAAAGTCCGACTTCGATGAAGTCTTCAAATTCAGGTTCTAGAATTTCTGGATCTTCTTGAAAGACTAAAAGAACGTAGCCATCTCGGTTACTTTCAGCTTCAAAAATTGCGTTTTTGGAAAAATCTCGTCCTACTTCAACTCGAACATCTGACCCAGGTAAAAAAATCACACCTCTTACTGGGACTACTGGGAGTCTATCGGAAAAAATTGTATTGGCTTCGTACATGTCTTCACCTCTTTTATACTTATGAATGTCTAAAAATCAATATCTTTTTTGTTGTTCTTTACTATTTTATCATAGTTTTCAATATTCTACAAAAAAAATGACTGTTTTTCGGTTAGAAAAAAATCCTAAATCATTGATAAAAGTAGGTACTTTCATTCTGAATCAGGATTTTATATATTAAGCTAAGAATTATTCAACAATTTTTGCGTTATCTACAAGAAAATCAATTGCTTTTTTATAAACAACTTCTTCTTTGATTGCTGATTCAGGAATCGCAGCTTTTGCTTGCTCTAACGTTACATTTTGACTTTTGTATTGTTCAACTATTTCTTCATATTTTTGATTGATTTCTTCTTTTGTTACTTCAAGATTTTCTTTTTTTCCTATGGCTTCAATGACCAATTGTTGACGAAGTGTTCTTAAAGCTTCTTTGGCAATTTCTTCATCATAAACTTCTTTTGTTTTACCCATGTATTGTAAGTAGGTATCAAAATCTAGTCCATATTGTTTGATTTGCTTTTCTGCATTTTCATGCATACGATGTGCTTCTTCTTTTACCATTTCTTCTGGAACGTCAAACGTTGCATTCTCTGCAGCTTTATCAATAACAACTGAAATTAAATTGTTTTTGTTTTGTTGTTTTTTACTTGTTTCAATGTTTTCTTTTAGATGATTTTTGTATTCTTCAACCGTAGAAACCTTTTCAATGTTTAATTCTTTTACAAAGTCTTCATCTAACGTTGGAAGCTTTCTTTGTTTAATTTCATGTAATTTTACTTGAAAAGTAGCTTCTTTTCCAGCTAAACTTTTTTCTTGATATTCTTCAGGAAATGTTACAATGATATCTTTTTCTTCTTCTGGTTTCATCCCTACCATTTGATCTTCAAATCCAGGAATAAATTGGTTTGATCCTATTACTAATTCGTGATTTTCGGCAGTTCCACCAGGAAATTTTTCTCCATCGACTGACCCTGAAAAATCAAAAACAGCTGTATTGGTAAGTTCAAGTATTCCATCTTCTTTTAAAACCATTTCCGCATTTTTTTCTAATGCTTTATCGATTTCAGAAAGAATTTCAGCTTCTGTTGCTTCTTCACTTATTTTCTTCACTTCAAGTCCAACGTAGTCGCCTAAAACGATTTCTGGTTTTACAGCTACCGTAACTTTAAACGTGAAATCTTCTCCTCGTTTTACTGAGTTGAAATCTAAATCAATTTTAGGCTGAGCTACCACTTCAAGATTGTTTTCGGTAATCGCTTCATAATAACTATCTTGTAATGCATGATTTACTGCTTCTTCGTAAAGAGACTCTACTCCGAATTTTGCTTCATACACTTCGCGAGGTGCTTTTCCTTTTCTAAATCCTTTTATTTCTGTTTTTAGGTTTATTTCTTCGAATGCGTGGTCTAAAGCATGTTCAAATAACTCTTTTGATACGGTTACTTCAAAGTAAACTCTCGATCCACTTAATTTGTCTATAATCATTACTATCCTCCATGTTTTTTATTCACTTTTTCTATTATAACAAAGTGAAGTAGATAAATCAATCTTTTTGCTACCTAAAAGACTTTTTCAAAAAGTGTTTTAAATCTTTTTGGAAGTTTTTTAACGGATTCTGCTAAAACACTTGGAAGTAATAAAACGGCCTCAGCAAATGCCATTTTGCGAATTTGGCTTTTTGAAACGCCTTTTAAATTCATGAACAAGTAATTTCGGCAAATGATTCCAACTCTTAAAGAAAGTAGCGCATTCCCAACTCCTTGAGCAAAAGAGCCAATGATGGTCTTAAGGAATGGAATTTCAGCAAGAGCATTGAGCCCTTTTGAAGGGAAAATTTCATTGAAATTAATGTCTTCTAAACTTTCCGCAATCACTGCTGAAGTTAAAACATTAAAGGACAATCTGCCTAAAGAGGAATAACTTGGTCTAAATCCGCATTTTAATACCAGTTCTTTTATCAACTTCAGATTAATTGTAATAACTGCTAAAGAATCTAATCTTCCGTTTTGACTTATCGCTGTAGAAAGAAAAACCGTTTCTGCATGTTTCACGATTAATTTATTCAACTCTTTTTTAATGGTTTTATCAAAAACAATGCTAAGAGACTGCTTTAAGGCAAGTGGATCATTTAAAGAATCTGTGATGGATGCTTTTTCATCATCAGATAAAAACGTGTCGTTTACTAAATTCATGGACACCTTTTTATACATCGAAAAATTCTTTTTTGCATTTTGTTCTTCGGTAAACAAACTATCCATTGAGAAGGTAGGTGAAAAGACGATAAGTGAAATTGGTCTTAAAATTAATAGAAAGAACAAAATTCCAGAAATTCCATAAAAGGCATAAGCTAAATATGGCGTAATGGTTGCCAGTCTTTCTCCAAGTTGTAATACGCTACTCAGTATAATAAGTATGATAAAGAATAGTGATCCAAGTCCTAATGTAATCCAAAAAGCTTTTCCAATTTTTTTCATTTTATTTACCTCGTTTTTAGTTTTTCTTTAGTTTTTAGTTTTTCTTTAATTTGATATTCATCTTGTATCATTTGTTGAATCAAGTCTTCTTTAGAGGAAAAACAAAGTTCTTCTCGAAAAAATTCTTTAAAAATTATTGTGATTTTTTTTCCATAAAGAGAATCATCGATTCCAAAAATATGTGTTTCTAATGTAAGAAGTCGATCGAAAAATGTTGGGTTATCGCCTACATTAGTCATCGCTTGGTATCGCTTTCCTTCAAGAATTGCTTCTGTTATATAAACGCCCATTTTAGGTAATACATAAAATTCATAATTCAAATTTGCTGTGGGATATCCTAAAAGTCTTCCTCTTTCTTTTCCTTTGACTATTTCTCCTTGAATCTGATAGGGTCTTCCTAACAATGTATTTGCGTAATGTAATTTGCCATCTTCTAATAGATTTTTAATCCGAGATGACCCCACTTTTTTTCTATAATAATCCAGTTCAGGGACAATGATGGTCTCAAATTGGTCTTGATTTTTCAGAAGGTTAACATTCCCTTTTCCAAATTTACCAAACGTGTAATCATATCCTACAACAACGTAAACTGCGTTTTTCAAAAAACGAGAGATAAATTCCGTCGGGGTTAACGAAATTAGTGAATCATTGACTTCTAAAATATAAAAATAATCAAATCCTTGGCTTTCTGCAATTTCAATTTTATCTTCGGTGGATGTTAAATAGTAAAACGGTGTTTCTAAGATATAAGATAAAATATGAGTTGAAAAAGTTAAAAGTCCCGTTTTTTTCTTTTTGGTTTTACCTAAAGATAGTGTTTGGTTAAATAATAATTGATGGGCGATGTGCATTCCATCAAAAAAACCTAGACATAAAATCAAATCTTGTTCTTCTATGGTTTGGTTATAACTTAATTTTATGACTTTCATTTATAATTTCACCGACATTCTCATGACGTTTTTTTCTGAATCATAGCGATAAATTGCTAAAGGATGATTCACAGAATCATACAAAATTGTGTCTTCTAATTTTAAAAATAGATTTGTAGGTAAAAAAACTCCATTTTCAACTTGCTTAACATTTTGATCATCTAGCACTAGATTTTCCATATTTAAGTAAGGTAACGCATCAAGCAAATGAGTTCTTTGAAGCTTTAAATCTTCAACTGTGAAAGAATCTTCGATATGAAATTGACCTACCTTAGTTCTTCTTAAAGATGAAAGTGTTCCTACAACACCTAGTTTAAGGCCAATATCTCTTGCAAGTGCTCTAATATAAGTTCCTTTTGAACAGGAAATCGTTGCTTGAAACGCAAACGTATTTTGAGAAGAATTGACACCTTTAATATCTGAAATATCATATATCTCGATATCTCTTGGCAAAACAGTAGGCATCTTTTGTTCTTTTCGAGCAAATTCATATAATTTTTTTCCACCTACTTTGATAGCAGAATAGGATGGTGGAATTTGTAATTGTTTTTTGGTAAACGTTTTTAAAACTTGTATCACTTGGTCTAACTGAATCTGTGAAGAATCAATTTCGCGGATTGTTTTTCCGGTGATATCATCCGTATCGGTTTGAACGCCAAGTAAAATGGTCGCAATATATGTCTTATCATGATTTACAAAATATTTAGCTAATTTAGTAGCTTTTCCAACACATAAAACTAAAACTCCAGTAGCCATTGGATCTAAAGTGCCTGTGTGTCCTATTGTTTTCATACTTAAAGATTTTCTTGCGATGTTTACAATATCATGACTTGTAAATCCTGTTGGTTTATCTATTAACAATAGTCCATCCATTTTTTCACCTCGAAACCCATGATTTTATTCTTTGATTATTACTTTATGAAACCACATATTAAATTCTTCTTCATCTAGAGAACCACTAATTCTCGAGATTTCTTTCCCGTTTACAAGATACAAAAGAACGGGAATTCCTTTAATATTAAACTTCTTCGCCAAATCGGTGTGTTCTTCTACATCGATTTGAATTACTTTCAAAAAAACATCTTTTTCAACTTCTAAAAGTGTTCTGTTTACTTTACGGCAAGTCCCGCACCATTTTGCACTAAATTCGACTAAATAAGATCCATGGTCTAAGTCAAAATTTGAATTTTTAGAATATTTTTCCATAAATACTCCTTAATTAAAATAAATAACGGTGACTCCAGACCCGCCTTCGTTCATACCGCCAGGTCTAAAACTTTTAATTTGTTTGTATTTTTTTACAGCTTCCTGAACGCCCTTGCGTAGAGCTCCTGTTCCATATCCATGGATAATATATGCAAATTCTAAATTATTAACTAAACAATCATCGATGTATTTATCCAAAGAATCCATCGCTTCTTCAAATCTTTTTCCACGTAAATCCAATTCGACTCTTGCTATACTTTCTTTGTGAATCGATACATGCGATTTTTTTTCTGATTTTGGACTGTTTTCGATAAATTCTAATTGATTTTCAGAAAAAACAGAAGAAAGGGCGCCCATTTGAATTTCGTATTCTTGACTTCCTCGTTTTTTCATAACAATGCCAGATCTTTGATAAGGAACAACATTTACAATATCGCCAACACTTATCTTTTTGGTGTTTAATTTTTGATAGTTAATAGCAGGCGTATTTAAATTTTTAACATCATGTTTTAATTTAGCTAATTCATGTTCTTTAAAATTCGCTGTTTTTTTCAATTCATCTAATTCATTAATCAGTTCATATGCTTGTTTTTGAGCTTCTTCAATTGCCACTCTTTTTTCATGCTCTAAGTCTTTTATTAATTGATTTTGTTTGATTTTTGTCGAAGCAATTAATTGATCCACTTGATCATTTTTTTCTTTAACTTTTTGTTTTTCTTCTTTGTATTGTTTAATTTCATCATGAAGTTCTATGCTTTGACGTTCCAATTTCTTTATCAAATTAGACGTTTCATTATCAAAGGATAAAGAAATCGTTCTAGCTTTTTCAATAATTTCTTTTTCTAGCCCAAGTCTTAAAGCGATATCAAGTGCGTTAGAAGTTCCAGGAATTCCAATTTGAAGTCGATAGGTAGGTTTCAAAGAATCAATATCAAATTCCACAGAAGCATTTACAGTGTCTTCTAAATCATAAGCATATACTTTAAGCTCTGGGTAGTGAGTCGTTACCATACTAAAGACACTTTTCTTTCGAATATAGTCTAAAATACTTATCGCTAAAGAAGCTCCTTCTTTGGGGTCGGTTCCTGAACCAAGTTCATCGAGTAAAATTAAAGAATTTTTGCTTAATTTGCGTAAGATATATATGATCTTAGTAATATGAGATGAAAAAGTAGAAAGAGATTGTTCAATCGATTGTTCGTCTCCAATATCTGCAAATATATTCGAAAATACCATCGTTTTTGAACCGATGTCTACTGGAATAAGCAATCCTGCTTGAACCATGATAGAAAGCAATCCAAGTGTTTTTAATGCTACCGTTTTACCACCTGTATTTGGTCCCGTAATAACAATGGTATGATATTTATGAAAATGTATGGTATTAGCCACAACCTCTTCTCTTGGAATTAATGGGTGCCTTGCATTGATTAATTCGATGGTTGATGAAGTGATGTCAACGGATTCACAATCATTTTGAAGTGCATATTTTGCTTTACCAAAAATGATGTCAAGGGTCGTAAATATCAGTAAATTTTCTTCTAATGTTGAAGCTTCATTTGCGACTTCTTGGCTTAACCGATATAATATTTTTTCAATAGCATCTTGTTCTTCCATATACAAAGATTGAAGAGAATTATTGAGTTCGACACAAGCCATTGGTTCAATGAATACCGTTTCCTTACTTGCGGATTGGTCGTGAATAATTCCTTTAAATGAATTCTTATATTCTGCTTTTACAGGCAAAACCAAACGATTATTTCTGATTGTAATTAAAGTGTCTGTTAATTTTGTTTGTTCACTTCTTAAAAGCGAATTCATCTTTTCAGAAATCCTTTTGTCCGTAACTTGTATTTTTTTACGAACGGATTGAAGTTCTGGTGAAGCGTCATCGTATATTTGACCAGTTTGATCAATTGAGGCATCAATCTCTTTTTTCACTCTTGGGTGAAGGATGATATTTTCATAATAGGTATCAAGAGAAGTTGATGCTATGTCTAATTGTTTAATTTTTTTAATGTAATTTTTGTTTCTGGATTCGGCTTCAATAAAAGAAACAAAATTCAATAATTCTTCAATTTGAAGTGTAGAGCCGATTTTTGCTCTTTTTATTGAATCTTTCACATTCAAAACACCTGTCATAGGTGTTTCGTCGTATCGTTCTATCATTGTTTTCGCTTGAGATACTTCCAAAAGCATACGTTCTATTTCTAATTGATCGCTTATAGGTTTTATTTCTAGAATTTCTTGTTTGCCCAAATCGGTGCTAACATATTTTCGTAAAGTCAAAAGAATTTTCTGAAATTCTAGGATTTCTGCATCTGCATACATATACTCACCTTCATTCTCTTCTATTTTAACACAAAATATGATAAAATATACCTAGGAGTTGAGACAATGAATTATGTTTTTTCGATTGCAAAGTCTGATATTGATACTTTGCTTGAATATTATCAGGATGTAGTTTCAAAGAATTCCCAAGAACATGTTCTTGCTTTTTTTCAAAGTGATGAGGTTTCTATTACTATTTATAAATCCTTAAAAGTCATGCTACAAGGAAAAAATGCTAAAGACGAATATCTTATGTGGTCAGATCTTTTAGGATTTGAACCAATCCTTCAAGAAGAAACGAAGCCTAAGCCTTCTCATAACTCAAATGCCTTTCAACATAAAAATGCAATTGGAAGCGATGAAGTAGGCACAGGTGATTTTTTTGGTCCAGTGGTAGTTTGTGCTGCTTACGTTGGTAATTTGGATTTTGAATTCTTAGATAATCTTCATGTAAAAGATTCTAAAAAATTAAGTGATGATTTTATTTTAAAGATAGGCGAATCTTTAATTAAAAAGATTTCATATCAAGTAGTCATTCTTCCGAACCCCAAATTTAATGAATTAACCAATCAAGGCTACAACATGAATAAAATAAAAGCTTATTTGCATAATCATGCCATTCGTAAATTATTAGCTAAAATCAATAAGCCATTTGAAATGGTTATTATCGATGAGTTTTGTTCAAAAGAACATTATTTTACTTATTTGAAAGATGTGGAAGCTTATTCAAATATTACATTTTTACAAAAAGCGGAGGATCTACATCAAAGCGTTGCTGTAGCATCCATTATTGCTCGTTTTACTTTTTTAAAGGAAATGGATAAATTAAACTCAACACTTGGAATCATTTTACCACTTGGTGCTGGAGTTGGTGTAGATCTTATTGGGAAACGAATTGCTTTGGAAAAAGGGTTTGGCATATTCCAAGACATCGCTAAAGTAAACTTCAAGAATTTTGAAAAAATTAAAAATTTAATGAAATAACTTTGATTTAATAAAAGAAGGTGACCCACAATGGTTCACCTTCTTTTATTTTATTCGTCTTCTTTTTTATAATTCGGTTTCTCTTTTTTCTTTTCTTGGAGTTTTTTAAAGAACACTAATTTCAAATATCCAATTCCTACAACTCCTGCAGCAATTAATACCCACCAATACCAATCCATAAAATCCCTCCTATTTTAAGTTTGATTTTTTAATGAAAAATCGCAAACAAATCCCACCAAGGAAAATGGTGTAAACCGCGCCAATTAGCAGATACATTCCATAAGACAAATCACTTGGATTTGTGCTAGACAAACTAATATTTAATAATGCTTTGACGGTCCAAAAATTGGGAACAATTCCTAATATATATTGTTTTGCATCTTTAAAAGTGTCTAATAGTGTTAACAAGGGAACCATAATAATTATTCCGCTACTTTTCATGAAAGCAAATCCTTCAATTTTGTTTTTCGCGATTGCACCAATAATCATCGCGATAGTGGGAATTACAAGGCTCGCCACCAAGGAAAAAATGATGATTTGTCCATAAGATATGTTATCAAGCAGATTAACAGTTTGAGACAAGTAAACCACTTGATATTTATCGGTAGCTATTAATTTAAGTCCTCCTATCATGAACACATTTCCAAAAAATGCTAAAACATAAGTGTATGCAACTTTGAACATTGCATATCCTGATACCGTAACTGGAGTTACAGCAATGTTGATTAAGGTGTTTTCATCTTTGTTTTCGAGCAAGGAAAATCCAAGAAGAGCTCCCATGACAAATCCACCTAAAGACAAAATCACTACAAATCCAATCAAAAGTGTGATTGTCGTGCCATTAGAATCTTGAGTAGAAGTTTTATCCAAAATTGCTGGTAGCAAAAAGCCACAAATAAATAGCATTAATATTGGATAAACTATCATGAAAATACTCATAGAATCTTTTAATATCATTTTAAATTCATATTTTAATAGACTAATATATTTTTTCATAATTACCCCTCAATTGCGACTTTTACAAATCGTTTATACACAACAAGCGGATAAAGGAGCGATGGAATTAAAATAAGGTAAAGAATAGATGCAATCGTCTTCCAGGTTTCTCCTTCTGCAAGTGCACTTTTAAATAAATATTGACCTGCATAACTAGGAGAAAGCAATACTATGAAATCAATACTTGTTGGAATAATTTCTAACGCCACAAGTAATACTGGCAAAAAGAATAAAAGCATTAAACCCATATATCTTACCAGCATTCCCATAAAATCTTTTGCATTTAACGTAATTACAAATCCGATTGCAGTATGACTTAATATAATAATAACCATATAGAAAAATAGTAATAATACATTCAATTCAATTTCGTGAAAGATAAGAGCAGCTCCTACTACTAGCACAAAAGAGATGGTTCCTACAACAATCGTTGAGACGATTTTAGCAATAAGCACCCAAAGGAGCGATACAGGTGAAACAAGTAATGCATTCATAGTTCCTTCTTGCTTTTCAAGATAAAAGGAAGCAGCAAGTAAAATAATGCTCATTAATCCCGCATCCATTAGCACTAAAAATGGAAGTAACATTTTTACCGTTTCGATATCTGAAAAACCAATGATAATAACCCAAATGGCTGAAACAAGAACTCCAAAAAATAAAATTTTGTATTTGACTAGTCGAAAGAGTTCTCCTTTAATCAAATGCCATAATTTATTCATGGTCTTTATCTCCTGTCACCTTAATAAAGATGTCTTCCAGAGTTGTTTCGCCACTATGAATGGTTTCAATATCATGTTGTTTTAAAGCTTGTAAGAATAGATCGTTTTCTCCTATTTTTTCTAATGAAAAAGTTTCAGATAATAAATCGGTATCTTCATAATATTCTATTTTTACTTCTTTTTTCCCAAATCTCATTTTTAATTCTCGAACGGTAGATGTTTCGGTAATTTTACCAACATTCATAAATACAACATGATCACAAAGTTGTTCTACATCTCCCATGAGATGGGTTGTGATAAATACTGTTTTTCCTTGGGCTTTGAATTCTAAAATTAAGTCCTTTATAATTTTAGCATTTTTCGGGTCTAGTCCTGCAGTTGGTTCATCTAAGAATAAAACATCTGGATCATTTAAAAGAGCTCTTACAAAGTTAAGTCTTACTTTCATTCCCTTAGAAAAATCGCCAACCATTTGATTTCTTGCTTCAAACAAACCTACTTTAGTTAGTAATTCTTCATAATTAATGTTCTTTTTGTAAAGATTTGCAAAATACTTGAGATTTTCAAGTGCCGTTAGTTTATTAAAATGCACCGGCATTTCAAAACCAACGCCAACGTTTTCATAAAACTCTTTTTTGTAAGACTTTAAATCTTTTCCAAAATATAAAATTTCACCTTTATAATCTTCTAATAGCTTTGAAAGAATTTTTTGAGTAGTGGATTTCCCGGCTCCACTTGGTCCCAAAAGTCCAAACACTTTTCCTTGTTCTACTTCAAACGAAATCCCTTTAATGACATCTTCATTTCCTCTTGGGTAACGAAAACTTAACTCTTTCACTTCAAATACGTTTTTCATTGTTTTTCTCCATTCCTCTCACGACTGTTTTTAAATATCGAATTGTATCTTCTCTAATGGAATTCAAATAATCTATATCGAGTTCCCGGTTAATATAAGTCGTTTGAATTCCTGCAACAGCAATTTCAACATATTTTATTACATCTTCTTTTGTAAATTCATCTCTTATATTATCCATCGGGATGTCCTCAAAGAACATTCTCATACTTAGTTTCGTTAAATCACGAAGATGAGTTGCTACTAATGATTTAATCTCTCTTGGTGGATTTCCAGTTCCTTCCAGAAGAATCTTTGTATCGAAAGGATGTTTCTTGGAATACTCTAATTTCCATAAAATCATCTCTGTGATCTTTTCAAAAATATCACGAGTATTAGAATATGAAATCTCATTCATATGAAGAAGCATTCTTTCTAAAGATTTTTTGTATACTTCATAAAATAACATACTCTTTGAAATAAATATTTTAAAAATGGTTCCTTTTGAAACTCCTGCAATAGGATAAATTCGGTTAGTAGAAGCTTCTTTATACCCATAGGTTCCAAATTCAGATAAAGCAGCCTCTAAAATTTTTGTTCTTGATGATTTTTCTTTATTCAAAAACATCGCCTCCAAACCAGGTGACCATATGGTCACTTATATTTTAATATGGTTTGAATTATTTGTCAATATCAAAATAAAAAAAACCACAAAATTGTGGTTTTAACTTGCTATTCCTGATTGTAAAGACTCAATCAAATCTGAAAATTCTTGTGGCAGTTCCCTAGTAAATTCCATCCATTTCTTTGTAATCGGATGAGTAAACCCAATGGTTTTCGCATGAAGAAATTGACCAAATTCAGTTGCATTTTTATTTTTACCGTAGACATAGTCTCCTACTAGAGGAAATTTAATGTAGGCAAAATGAACTCGTATTTGGTGCGTTCTTCCTGTTTCTAGTTGACACGACACAAGCGTCTTATCTGAAAAGCGTTTTAAAACTTCAAAATGCGTAACGGCTGATTTTCCTGAAGCGACAACTGCCATTTTCTTACGGTCTCTTGGATCTCTTGCAAGAGGGGCATCAATTGTTCCTCTTTGGTTCAAGATGACTCCATCTACTAATGCAATGTATTCTCTTTTTGTCGTTTTTTCTTTTAATTCATCTGCTAAAACTTGATGAGCATAATCGGTTTTAGCAACCATTAGTAATCCGCTCGTATCTTTATCTATTCGATGGACAATTCCTGGTCGGATATCACCATTGATGTTAGATAATTGATTTATATGGTAAAGAAGTGCGTTTACAAGAGTGTGTTCGTAGTGCCCTGGTGCGGGATGAGTCACCATTCCCGAAGGTTTATTCACGACTAATAAATAATCATCTTCATACACTATGTCTAACGGAATGTTTTCAGCTTGAATATCTTGCTCAGTCAAAGGTATTTCTTCTAATTGAATAAAATCGCCGATTTTTACTTTATAGTTTGCTTTTACGGCTTTGCTATTGACTAAAACCGTTTGTAAAGCAATCATTTTTTGGACAGTTGTCCTCGATAATTCTTCATAAAGTTCCGATAGAAATTTATCGATTCTTATTAGTGGATCTGTCTCTAAAATAGTATATTCTAAGTTTTCATTAAGTCGTTTCATTAGTTTTATTCCTTTTTGGTTCTAAAAAGAATTGATCAATTAAGAACAATGCAATTCCAACATTTAAACACATATCCGCAAAATTAAAGACATAAATCCATATTCCTCTGAAATCGATAAAATCTATCACATAAGAGTGTATCGATCGATCAAGGAAATTACCTAAAGTGCCCGCGATTAATAATGCCAAACTAAGTGTGTACCAAAATTTCTTTTTATTTTTAAAATCAGATTTCAAAAGCATGTATCCAAAAACGAATGTGGCAACAATCGCAGTAACTAAGAAAAAATACATTCCAAAAGTCGTATCTCCACCAAGTCCAAAAACGGCTCCTGTATTTTCCACATAACTAAAATGAAAAAAATCTTGAATAATAGGAATGGTCTTTTCTGCTCCTACAGCATAGGATGCAAATGTATTCACAATCAGTAATTTTGATACTTGGTCTATTGTGACCAGCCCAATAACAATTAATATCCATACAATCATACTGTTTCTCCTTCTATACTAAAAGTCTTGGGATAATAAATAAGATAAAAATTAAACCAATCAATAGCACTAATCCGTTTAAGTATAACATAATTTTAAAAAATATTTTGTTTAAATTAATCTGTGATTCTGGTTTTTTTAATAACAACGCCTTTTTTGAAAATTTTAAAAAGACGATGACATACCCCATAGTAACCAAAATCATTAGTACTACAATTGTGTAAAGCAAGTACATATATACTAGCAATGCTTCTCCTAAAATAATATAGATGGGGATAAAGATTAAACTTGAAAACATCCAACCACCAAAAAATGCATCCAATATTTTTTTTAAACCAAATTCACTTCTTGCTTTTTTCCATTCTTCCATAAATGCTCTCATTTTATTCACCTAATCCTTGTAAGTAATCGAGTACATCTTGAAAGGAAGCAACGGGTTGTAGCCAACCTGTTGGATCTATCCCTAATTCATCACAAGAACGTAATGCCTCTATGTAATTGTCATAATAATACTCTTCATCCAAGAATGGTATAAAGAAGACGTCTACTTTATTTAAATACGCTGTGGCTATTTTTTGTTTTACTCCGCCAATGTATCCAACACTACCATCGTATTCAATGGTTCCAGTTCCTGCGATTTTTAGTCCATGAGTTAAATCCGTATCAGAAAGCATGTTATAAATCGATAACGTTTGAAGCAATCCACCTGATGGTCCGCCAATGTTTGATGAAACTTCTGTGTATTGAGGTGTCGTATTTTCTTTATCGACGATATAGTAATTTTTTAATGTAATTCCAAATTTATTGGTATCTTCATTTTTAGTTAAATCAACCAAATATTCCATTCCTGCTTCATTTTTAAATGTAAACGTATAGGTATCAAGCGAGGTAGTTCCAAGAGGAATTCCTTCAATGGTCGTAATGACTTCGTCTTGATCTCCTATGACTTGAATAAACTCATCTCCAAACGCGATTTCATCGTAGTTTGATAAATAGGTTGCTTTTCCATAAACCATAATCGATTCAGTATAACTGATGTGAACGCCTGGGCTTTCTTCAGATTCTAGTTGAAGGTAAGCCACAATAATCGCTGCATCGACAGACGTGTATTTGTCGAGGTAACTTATCTCAATGATTTCTTGATTGGTATAATCAAGATTAGATCCAGATAATTCCCCAATGGTGGAATAAGGGCTAAAATATCCAATGATAAACTGAAAGAAAGTTGGTCGATTTAAATCCATAATGTAAGTCGTTGAGATGCTTCCTTCAATGACTTTATCGGAATTGTAATCAATTTCAATCATGTTCTCTACTTCAGATAAACCACCCGGTGAATACACAAAATAATTAATTGGATAAAAAAGCAAAAACAGTAAGATGCAATAAGGTAAAATCAATAGTTTAATAGCAGGCCAAAATTTTTCAGTTAATTCATTCACTAGTTGTCACCTTCAAATGATAATCTTTTAATTGCCTATAAGTTACCTTCGCTGCAAGAAATAGTTTTTTTGCAGCAATATCTACTTCAGAACCACTATATTTTTCAGATAAGAAAATCACTTCTTTGATGCCTGATTGAATAATGAGTTTTGCGCATTCATTGCATGGAAAAAGGGTCACATACATCCTGGATCCTTCTAAATCAACGGTTGAATTTAAAATAGCGTTTGGTTCTGCGTGTACGACGTAAGCGTATTTGGTGTTTAAAAAATTGCCTTCTCTTTCCCATGGGAAAACTGAGTCGTCACATCCTACTGGAAACCCATTGTATCCAATTCCGACGATTCTATTTTTTTGATTGACAATACAGGCGCCGACTTGACTTGAATCGTCTTTGCTTCTAAGGCTTGATAAATAGGCAACTCCCATGAAATATTCATCCCAGGAAATATAATTAGTTCTTTTCATTTTCTTCCTCCATCAACGCATAACTTTTAGCTATGTTAGCTGCTAACTCACAATTATTATACACTAATTTAATATTGGCTTCTAAACTTTTACCTTTTGTAATCGAGGCAATCTTTTTTAGAAGAAATGGCGTAGTATCTTTGCCTTTAATTTCTAATTGATTCATTTCGATTAAAGCAGACTCAATAACATCGTCTATGATTTGTTTTGGAAATGAAAATTCTTCTGGAATGGGGTTTGCAATAAAAACGCCTCCATGCAGACCTAAGTTCCATTTTGTTTTCACAAGATTGGCGATTTCTTGCGGAGTATCCAAACGATAATTCACAAAGAAATCCGATTCTCTTGTGTAAAAGGCTGGCAATATATTGGTTTGATACCCAATAACAGGTACCCCTTTGGTTTCCAGATATTCTAGCGTTTTTTCTAAATCTAAAATCGATTTTGCTCCTGCAGAAATGACACAAACATCGGTTTGTGATAATTCTTCTAGATCGGCTGAAATATCCATAGTGATTTCAGCATTTCGATGAACCCCACCGATTCCTCCTGTTGCAAAAAAACGAATTCCAGCTAGTTTACAAGCTATCATCGTTGCAGAAACTGTAAGTGCTCCATTTTTTTTCATAGAAACAACATAAGGAATATCTCTTCTACTTGTCTTAATAACCTCTTGGGTATTTTTTCCTATCAAAACAATTTCTTCTTTTGATAGTCCAATGGTAATGACTCCGTTTATAATCGCAATTGTTGCCGGAATCACTCCTTGCCTTCTTATGATGGCTTCACACTCTAAAGCGGTTTCTACGTTTTGAGGATAAGGCATCCCATGACTAATAATGGTAGATTCAAGTGCCACGATTCCTTGATGATTTAAAAGTGCATTCTTTACTTCTTCACTAATTTTAAACAATGAAATCACCTACTTTAGTTCTTCAGGCTTTGCTAAATGCATTTTAATATGGCAATACCCTGTTGGATTTTTCTTAAGATAAGATTGGTGATTTTCTTCAGCGTCATAAAAGGCATTAACTGGTTTGATATACGTTTGAATTTCTTTTATATACTTTGGTTTAATTTTATCAAGATATTCTTTTATGAAAGCAAAATCGATTTCATCGAAAAAAAAGATTGCACTTCTATATTGAAGACCATAATCATTCCCTTGAGAATTTTTTTGAGTGGGATCGATAATTCGAAAGAAATGCTCTAATACTTTATCAAGTGAAATAACTAGTTCATCGTATTCAATGTATACAGCTTCTACATGTCCTGAGCTATTGCATACATCGTGATAACTTGGGTTTTTTCCTTCTGCGTCAGTATATCCTACTTTGGTTTTTAGGATTCCTTTTAAGCGACTATAATAAGCTTCTATTCCCCAAAAACAGCCTCCAGCTAATATAATTCTTTTCATATTTTTTCCTCCATAGATAAAAATTGATTGATGACAAAAGATGCTAATAAAAGCCCTGCGGCAGATGGAACAAAACTAGAAGATCCTAAACGAATGTCAGGGTTTTTTGTTTGTAAAGGTTTTTCTTTTGAAAACACTACTGGTAAAGATAAAGGGATATCACACAATCTAAGATGGGATCTTATGACTTTTGCAAGCGGACAAACTGAAGTTTTTGAAAGTGTTGCGATTTCAATTAATTCAGGATGAAGTTTGTTCGCAAATCCCATCGATGAAATGATCAGTTGGTTATGCAATATGGCTTTTTTTATTAAAGCGACTTTTGCTTCAACATCATCGATACAATCTACAATATAGTCAAAATCTAAATCTAAAAATGTATGTAAATTAGAAGCTGTTACTTTTTCTTTAAAAACAAAAACTTGACATAGTGGATTAATACTAGCAATTCTTGACTTCATGACATCTGCTTTGTATAATCCAATGGTATCTTCTAAAGCTAGAAGTTGACGATTCATGTTGGATGGTTCTATTACATCGTAATCTACTAAATAAAGTGTGCCAATTCCAGACCTCGAAAGAGCTTCTGCTGCAAACGATCCAACTCCTCCAAGTCCAAAAATGATCACTTTTTTCGTGGCAATGTTTTGAAAATTTTTTTCACCGATTAAGGCGGAAAATCTTGAAAAACGCATGAGGTCACCTCTAACAAATAAGGCTGCAACCGGCAGCCATCATTTTTTCTTCATATAATCAAAATTAAAAAATTTGCGTCCAAGCACAATTAGAATGAAAACAATAATCGCAAATAATACAACTAAAATGTTTGCAATGTAATCTCTATTTCCTCCTAAGTAATCATAAAAGACGATAAACCCTAATAAGCCAAAAGTACTAATAACCACTAAATAATAATATTCACTTCGATATCCTGGTTTCACTTGCCTCTTTAAATAATCTTTCTTTAGAATGAGCACTATGGTTCCAATAAGGGTCAAACTAAAAACAAAAATAATAAGCCAGAAAATAAACGTATTGATATTCAAAGTTTGATCTAACTCGAAAATGTAGGTAATGACTAAAATGATTGGCATAACCATCATCATCGTTGCATAAAATAAAATCGCACTTATTTCATATAATGAGTAAATCTTAGCTTTTTTATTTACGATCATGTCTTTCCGACACCACCTGTGGTTTCAACCTCTAATTTCTGGTTTTTTTGTTCTTTATAGAAGTTGTAGAAAACCCTTATGGATGCGGCAATTGGTGAAGCAAATACGACTCCTAATGTTCCAAAGAGAGAGCCAAAGAATAAAATAGAAATGATAATGATAAGCGGATGCATTTCCAAATGATGCGCCATGATGATGGGTTGGAAAATGTTTCCTTCAATAAATTGTAAAACAACGTTCACCGATAAAACAAGTAAAGGTCCAGGACCACTACCTGCTATAAACGAATAAATAATAGGTGGAACAGCAGCTAAAATCATTCCAAAATAAGGAATAATATTGGTTATACCTACTAAAAGTCCAAATACGAAGTAATATTTCAGCCCTATTAATTTATAAACAATCGTCGCAACGGAGCCAATAGCTATCATTAGAATAAGTTGACCTCGCAAATACGCTCCAACGGTTTGATTTAATTTTGAACCTAATTCTGCCACGTTTTTTTCATGTTTTTGTGGAATAATCGAACGTAGTTTTTCGCCAATCATTTCATAATCTAATAAGTAATAGATCAGAAGAATTGGTAAAATTAATACAACCGTAATAAGTGGTAAAGCGACATTAGATAAATAAGATATAATAGATGGAATCACATTTTCAAGTGAATTTGCGATTAAATTGGTTTCTGAGATGTAATTATAAATTTGATCGTAAATATCCGTTCCAAGAATAAATTCTTGTCTTAAATCTACGGTAATGTATTCAATGACTTTCAAGAAATCATTGTTAAAAAAGTTCGTGATTTCTGAAATGACAAATGGGGTGACAAAATAGAATAAAGAAAAAACAATTCCTACCGATAGTAAAAAAACAATCGCAAGAGATAATCCTCGTGGTCCAATTCCTTTTCTTTCTAAATACTTTACCAAAGGAAAAATGATTAAGGCAATCAAATAAGCTCCTGAAACAGGTACAACAACTGATTTAATGGCATCTAACATCCAGGTCCAAAGGTCGGAAAACTGAATGACCATAAAAAGTAGTGCAAGGCCAAGTAAGGCGATGACTAAAAATTTAATGATTCGATTTAGACGTTCATCGGAAATTGGTTTTTTCTTCAATCTTTTCACTTCCCATCGAGATGTATTATATCATAATTATATGTGAATCTATAGCGTTTTAAAGAAATCTTAACAATCTTCCTCGCAAGTAGAACATCCCCCACTACATTCGTGAGCTTCGTTTTGAATTGCGGAAACTAAATATTGATATAATTGAGATAATTTAACCGTTTCTTGAACAGCTGTTTTCGCATTTTTAACGTTGATTGACTCTTGATCAAATTCCGTTTCTCCAAAGATTAAATAATATTTTGGATTTTGTTTTTCAGCTTGTTTAAATTGCGCTTTTAATCCATGATCGAAAAAATCATAATCAATGATTAATCCACCATGTCGTAAAGCCGTAATGATTTCAAGTGATTTAGCTTTTGCATGTTCTCCAATCGAAATCATAAATGCATGGATATAAGGAGCTGGCATAGTTTTATTTAAACTTTCTAGTGCTAACAATAATCGTTCCATCCCAAAAGCAAACCCTACAGCTGGAAAATCAGGCCCATCCAAGGATTTTACTAAATTATTGTATCTTCCGCCTCCACCAAGAGTTGCTTGAGCTCCAAGAGTTGGTAAATCAGCTTCAAGTTCAAAAACAGTGTGAGTGTAGTAATCCAATCCTCTTACAAGCGAAAGATCTAACTCATACTCTATGTTCATTTGATCTAAAGCTCTAAGAACTTGAGAAAAATGGGTTTGCGCTGCTTCGGTTAAACAATCGGTTGGTTTAGGTGCTTCTTGCAACACCGGATTTTCTTTATCTATTTTACAATCTAAAACTCTAAGTGGATTATCTAAATAGCGTCGATTACAGTCTTCACATAAAGAACCAATTTTTGGCTCTAAGTAGGATAGTAGTGTTTTCTTGTATAATTCTTTGCTTTCTTCATCACCTAACGTATTTACTTTTACTTTTACATTTGGTAATTGGAGAGCTTTCAGAAATGTTGAAGCATAAGCAATCATTTCAGCGTCCATTAAAGGGGAATTAGATCCAAGTGCTTCTGCTCCAAATTGATAGAATTGACGTTGTCTGCCTTTTTGAGGACGCTCATAGCGAAACATGGGTCCATGGTAATAAAGCTTTAATGGCAAATTGCTTGAGGCATAAAGTTTGTTTTCAATAACACTTCTTACGACAGGAGCTGTGCCTTCTGGTCGCAGGGTAATTTGTCTTTTGCCTCGATCTTCAAAATCATACGTTTCCTTTTTGATGATATCAGAGGTTTCACCTACGGATCGGTGAAATAATTCACTCGATTCAAAGATTGGGGTTCTGATTTCATCAAAATGGTAAAGTTTTGATACTTGATAAATGACACTTTCTAGATGTTGCCACAGCGGGATTTGGTTTGGTAGTATATCATATGTTCCTTTTATTTTAGCAATCATTTTATTCTCCTTTTATGAAAAAAATCGTCCTCTTTAGAAAAGGACGATATCCTACGACAAGAGAGGTTATATTAACACTCTATCTATTTTTAAACAAAATATTTGTCGTTTACGTGTTCTAAAACGTAATCAACTAAATCAGAAACATCATTCATTTTAGTAGCCGCTTCATCTGAAATTGAAACTAAAAATTCGCTTTCGATTTGGTTGAATAATTCTAATGCGTCTAAAGAGTCCGCACCAAAGTCATCAGCTAATCCAGCTTCTAAAACAACTTTTTCTGGTTTTACGCCTAATTCTTGTACGATAATTTCTTTTACTTTCTCAAAAATCATTTGTTTTTTATCCATTGTTCTCCTCCAAAAGAATTCATTTACTTTTCTACAAAGTAATTATATTAAATTTTGCCCTCTAAGTCAAACGAAAGGGGAAAATTTTACATCTTTTCCAAAATGATGGTTACTGGACCATCATTTAGTAAAGAAACTTCCATTTCTTTGCCAAATTCACCAGTAAAAACTGGCTTCCCTAAATAAAAACTCATTCTTTCATTAAATAGTTGATACAAAGGTTTTGCAAGGTTGCCTGGTAAGGCTTCTGTAAAAGAGGGTCGATTCCCATCTTTTAAATCTCCATAAAGCGTAAATTGAGAAACACTTAGAATATCATAGTTTTTCTCTTTAATCGATAAATTTAGTTTTCCAGTTTCATCTGGAAAAATTCTCAATTTACTGATTTTACTAGCAAGATAATCAATGGTTTCTAAGGTATCTGTATGTGTAAATCCTACAAAAAGCAAAATTCCTGAACCGATTTGGCTTATCAAGATATCGTTTATAGTTACACTAGCTTGTTTTACTCTTTGACAAACGATTTTCAAGATTAACAAATCCTTTCAATGGAGTAAATGCCTTTCACCTTTTGAATGTTGGAAATAACTTGGTCAAGTTCAAGCACATTGCCAATTTCCACTTTCATACGGATGATGCCTTCTTTTACTTTGTTCGTTTGAGCACTGACCTGATTAATCCTTGCTTTAGAAGAAGTCGCTGCATTGATGATTTCCGCTAAGACGTTGTCCCTATTCATTACGATAATTTTTAAAATGGTTTCATATTTTCTGGTAATATTTGATCCCCAAAAAACATCAATTAGTCTTGCTTTATCAAAGCTTTCAACGTTTTTGCATACCACGCGATGAACAACAATTCCTGCGTTTTTTGTGACATACCCTACAATTTGATCTCCTAAAACTGGGTTACAACAATTCGCAAGTTTTACAGAAGGGTTGGTAAGTCCTTCTACAATGATATTGATGTCTGAATGAAGGGTTCTAAGTTTGCCTTGTTTTGCGGCTTCTGGTACTTTATTAATTTTTTCAATTAATTCTTCTTCGGTTAATGTTTCTTTTCCTAAAATGACATTGATAACATTGATTGGAGATAAAACGTTTTTACCAATCTCGTAGTATAAATCTTCTACAGATTTGACGCCTTTGTTTTCAAATAAATCTTTGCAGATTTTATCTGTTAAATTCAGTTGAATTCTTTTATTTAGAATTTCTCGGTCTAAGTCAGCTTTACCGGTATCAACTAAAAAATCGCGTTTTTGTTTGTTTAAGAAATTCTTGATTTTACTTCTAGCATTTGAAGTTTTTGCGATTTTTAACCAGTTATCATTTGGCCCAACAGCATTTTGTGAGGTTTTGATTTCAATGACATCACCTGTTTTTAAAGTATAATCAAGTGGTTGAATCTTCCCATTAACAATCGCTCCAACTGTTTTTTCACCAACTTTTGTATGAATACGAAAAGCAAAGTCAAGTGGAGTTGCTCCTGCAGATAAGTCAATAATATCTCCATTTGGAGTAAATACGTATACATTGGCATTTAAAATATCATCGGTAAAAATATTTAAGATTTCTTCTTCGGAATCGCTTTCTTCGGTATAACGAATGAGTTCAGAATACCATCTTAATTTCGAAGAAACGATGTCTTCAATGTTTTTACGACTTTGTCCAGACCCTTGTGTTTCTTTATATGCCCAGTGAGCCGCGACTCCCTTTTCCGCTATTTCGTCCATTTCTTTGGTTCTAATTTGGATTTCATAGATTTTCCCACGACTGACAACAGTAGTATGAAGAGATTGGTACATGTTTGGTTTGGGCATGGCGATGTAATCTTTAAAACGGCCTGGAACGGGAATAAATTTTGAATGAACTATTCCAATTGCCCTGTAGCAGTCCGAGATGGTATCTACAATAATTCGTAAAGCAAGTAAATCATTGATTTCTTCAAAGTCTAAGTGTTTTGTCTGCATTTTACGGTAAACACTATGAATGTTTTTGATTCTTCCACTGATTTCAAAATGAAGATTTTCTTTTGTTAAAAGTTCATATACATCTTTTTCCATTAAATTGACATCAGCTTCTCGATTGCCCTTTTTATCTCTTACCAGTTTTGATATTTCTTGGTATTCACTTGAATAAAGATATTTAAAGGCTAAATCTTCTAATTCTGCTTTTAATCGATACATTCCAAGTCGATGAGCAATCGGTGCAAAAACGTCTAGCGTTTCTCGACTGATGCGCATTTGTCTTTCATGGTCAAGATGATAAAGAGTTCGCATGTTGTTTAATCTATCGGCTAATTTTACGAAAATGACTCGAATGTCTTTCGCCATTGCTAAAACCATTTTTTGATGATTTTTAACTTGTTGGGTGACTTTTGAGCCTTCGTATTGTAATAAATGTAATTTGGTTAATCCTTCGACAATGTCTGCAACTTCTAGTCCAAATAACTCTTTGATTTCTTGATAAGTTGCGGTGGTATCTTCTAAGATATCATGAAGCAATCCTGCAGCAATGGTATTAGGATCCACTCGGTATTCTGCAAGCGTTACAGCAACTTGTACTGGATGATTGATATAAGGTTCTCCAGATTTTCTTAATTGTCCGTCGTGTTTATCATAAGCATAGTCAAAAGCGCGCCTGATGAAATCGAGGTGCTCTGATCGGGATAAGTAAGGAGCGATTGCTTCTTTTATAGGTAAATAAGCAGCTTCTCTTAACAAAAATGTTGCCTCCTTTGCTTTACCTTTTTGACTTGCTTAGTATTGGATTAAAACTTTAATGGGATAATCTTTTAGTTTGTCTCTGCCTTTTAAATCGATAAGTTCAATTAAAAAGCCAAGTCCTACGACTTTTGCGCCGGTTTCTTCTACTAATTTGATGGAAGCTTCCATGGTGCCACCTGTTGCGAGTAAGTCGTCCATAATAACGACGTTATCTCCCTTTTTAACGGCATCTTTGTGGATGCATAAGACATTACTTCCATACTCTAAATCGTAGGCGTAAGATAAAACTTCTCGAGGAAGTTTTCCGGGTTTTCTTACCGGTACAAAGCCCGCACTAAGCATGCAAGCAACTGGTGCACCGATAATGAAACCTCTCGCGTCTGGTCCTACTACTACGTTTGCGTGTAAGCTTTTGGCAAAATCGGCTAATTCTTGTACTGCTTGATGAAAAGCAGCTCCATCACCGATTAACGGAGTTATGTCCTTAAATTGAATGCCTTCAATTGGAAAATTTGGGACGTTTTTAATATAAGATTCAAAGTTCATGTTATGCCTCCAATAGGTTAAGTAGATATTTTTTTATAACGTAGATTGGTTCTGTATAAAGCCAATCAATCCTTTCTTTTAAAGCAACTAATTCAAGGTACTTTTTCGAACGGTTCAATTCTTGTTTTTCATTTGATGGAAGTCTAAAATATCCTTCTTCTGTTTTTTTAATAAATTCTAACTCAAGAAACACATCGACAATTCTTTTTAAAGCCCAAAGAGGAAGTTTTGTTTTTTCCTGGAGAATGAAAAACGAAATATTGTCATTTTCTGGAATCGCTTTGTAAATCATTGCGAGTGTTTCTTTCTTTAATACTTCATGAAGCGAAAACGTTTGTCTTGAAGGTAACAGATAAATGGTATCTGGTTTTTGATCTTGAAGTAACGTTTTTAAAGAATAATTCAAGCAAGTGTCATCATCAATGGTTAATCCAACTGGTTTTAACCAAATAGCTCCTTCTTTATAAAAACTGGGATTCCTAAAATCAAGAACTTGAGTATGATTGCACTTCAAATCTTTTATCATGATTTGAATCGATTGTTTTTTTCTCCAAGTGTTAATGTTTAATCCTCCAATTACCGAAATAATATCTTCTACTTCGAGTTGAAAATAATACTCTAAACTATTAAACATTAACGCTTCATAGAGTAACCCAGACGTTTCAAGAGTTAATTTGGTGTGTTTATTTCCCAACTTTTGTTTGCCTTTTACGACTAAATTTTGAAATAAAAATTTAGCGGTAAAAAAAGATTTGTCTTGAAGTTTTTTAACGGTTTCCACATGGGTGTGACTTAAATCCACTTCCATATCCACTTCCAAAGATAGATTATCTTTCGAAGACGTCATATTTAAAAATCCTTCTTTTAATAAACCAATGTTTTCTTTGGCAACTTGAAGTCCTGCTGCCTGAGAATGACCTCCGTACTTTAGCAAAAGGTGTTGATTGCTTTCTAGCATTTTTAAAATATTGTCTCCACCAAAACTTCTCATAGATCCTTTGCCAATACCGTCTTCGTCTAATGTAATAACGCAAGTGGATTTCTGATATTTTTCAGCTATTTTTTGAGCACAAATTCCAATAATCCCTTCGTGTAGCAACAAAGAAGATATAACCAACACGTCATCTTCTTCGTTGACAAGTTTTTCACATAGTGCAAAAGCTTCTTCGGTTAAATCTTTTCGAAAGGCATGATTTTCTTCTATCTGCAAAATTAAATTGTTGACTTCAAGTTCAGAATCAGTAACCAGCAACTTTACAGCTTCAAGCGCTTTTCCAAGTCGCCCAGAACTATTTATTTTGGGAGCGATTTTAAAAGCAACAGCTGTTTCATTGATGATATCTAAATGAGAAAACTCAATTAGCTTTTTTAACCCTAAGTTTTTTGTTTTTCGCAATTGAGCAATTCCTAAGTTCACCATTGCTTGATTTTCGTTTTCTAAGGGCATTAAATCCGCTATGGTACCAATCATAACCAAATCCATATATTCGACGAGGGGATCGTTTAAAAGGGCGCTAGCAAGCTTGTATGCGACCATGACTCCTGCGATTTCTTTAAAAGGGTAGTTTTCACTTAATTTGGTGTGAAGGATTTGAAAGGCATCTGGTAACTCATCTTTTATTTCGTGATGATCGGTAATAATGGTGTCAATGGATGCATCGTTTAACCTCTTGACTTCATCATTACAAGTAATACCATTGTCCACTGTAATGACAAGTTGATAGTTGTCTTTAATGATTTTTTCCACCGCTCTTGGATTTAATCCATATCCATCCACAAATCGATTCGGCAAATCATAATAGACGTTTGCCTTCATCCGTTTTAAAGAACGATATAATACAGAAATAGCTGTGACTCCATCGCAATCATAATCGCCATAGATTAATATTTTTTCTGAGGCGGAGATTGCTTTTAAAATTCGGGCTACGGCTCTGTCCATTCCCTTTAGTAAAAAAGGATCAATTAACATTTCTTGTCCCATAGAGAAAAAGTGATCGGGATCGTCGATTCCTCTGTTTTTGAGTATCACTTCGTAAATTGAATCATTGGGAACGATTCCTTTTTGAAGAATATTCCATCTGTATTTGGCCTTTAACAAGAAAAATCACTCTTTTCTTAATATGTTATTATACAAAAAATGTATTTTTTTGCATAGGGTGAATCAAAAATTAACTAAAATTTTAGCGAAATATCTAAAGATTGATACGAATGAGTGAGTTGACCTACCGAAATATAGTCAACTCCCGTCTTTGACACTTCTTCAATTCGATCAAGTGTCATATTTCCACTCGCTTCTAGTTTCTTTTTGTTTTGATTTAATGAAACACATTTTTTCATGTTTTCTAGTGACATATTATCGAGCATGATGATATCGCATGGTGTGTATAAGGCTTCGATAAATCCCTCTATAGTTTCTACTTCCACTTCTATTTTCATCGAGGAAGGAATTTTACTTTTTACTATTTCAACTGCACGAGTTATCGAAGCAGCAGCTTGAATGTGATTGTCTTTTAACATAACCATTTCTGACAAATTCATTCTATGATTTTTCCCGCCACCATCTAGCACAGCTTGTTTTTCTAAAATTCTTAGTGTAGGAGTCGTTTTTCTCGTATCTAAAATCATAGCGTTTGTTCCCTTTGTCTTCTCGACAAATTTAGCAGTAAGCGTTGCGATTCCTGACATGCGTTGTAAAAAATTAAGTGCGACTCTTTCTGCTTTTAAAATGGATTTAGTACGCCCTTTTACCAAAGCGATAACTTCTCCTTTTGACACGTGGCATGAGTCTTTGAATAAAACAGTAAATTCAAGGCTTGGATCCACTTCTAAGAACGTGAGTTGACAGATGTTCATGCCTGAAAGAACGCCAGATTCTTTGGCGATAAGGCGAGCTTCAGAGATTTCGTCTTTAAACAAAGAATCGGTTGAAATATCTCCATGAGGCATATCTTCTTTTAAAGCGTTTTTAATGAGTTGAATGGTTGAATTCATGATTCTTCTCCTAAATCAAAATTTAATTGTGTCGTAATGGTTTTCTTTTGTTCTTTTTGATATAATTTTACCCACTTTGCACTTCTTCCTTTGCCAAGTGGTCGAATTTTGTTTTCTTCTTGAAGTCGTTTTAACGTTCGATTAATGGTTGAATCAGAAATCAAAGGGTGTTTTAGTCTAATGTCTTCTTTGGAAAAGACTTCAGAAAGTTTATCAATTGTATTTTCGATGTAATCTGATTTTGAGATTTCAAGTGATGATTCGTATTGATAATCTCTTGCATAATCGGACAAATCAATATACAACTGGTAATAGTGTTTTAAAATAAATCGGTGCAATGGCATCATTTCGGAAAAACCTTCCGACCATCCAAATTTGGTTTTATCTAATGCTGCTTTAAACTCGGTGATGTTAAGTAGTAACTTGCTAAAGAAAGACACGTATTTGGTTACTAAAAGTCCTTCTTGCATACATAAAATATAAATAATTAATAATGCTATGATATCATTTTCTTGAATTTTATAGATCTCCATGTTTAAAAAATCAATTGCAAAATTTAAATAGAGAAATGTGGATTCATATAAATTCGTTTTTTTCAGTTCTTCTAATTTTTTAATTAATTCTTCGAGGTGCTCTCTTCTTGAAACTGATTCACTGGTTAGTAAAGAATGTTTTTGTCTTTCTAGTTTTCTATATTGTAATTTTTCTGGACCATATACGTCTTTAAAGAGCCACTTTACTAAATCATTTATTTCTGTAACAGACAAATGAAATGGTTCTGAATGTGCAGAGTGAATCATCAAAAAAATTGCTAGAATGTTTTTATAAAGTGATTCAGCTTTGTTTTTTGGTACAGTGGAATCAAGTTGTAAGGTTCTAAGTCTCGATTCTTGAATTTTATAATCTGTAAAAAAGCATTTATAAAAAGAGTAGGCTTCTTGGTAGGCTACTTGCTTACTGATAAAATCAAAATCTGGTTTAAACAAACTTTGATAAAAATCATTTTTTCCCATTTGATAATATAGTTTTAACGTACTAATGAAGATATCATTTGGTATTGGTGTTCTCGATAAATTGCTCATACAGTTCATAAAATCACCCTTTAAATATTATATCATATCTAAATATAAATGATATCGATTCAAGTGAAATTTAATTATTTTCTTCTTTAAACATATTCAAAACGCGATAAGTGACGTCGTTTTATAGAAAAAACGGCCTATAGCCGTTTTTTAAATATATTCATCTATTACTCCGAAAGAAGAGCGAGAGCTTCCGTAAAATAACTGTGGTTAAGTGTAAAATCAAAAGTTGAGTTGAGCCAAGTTTCATCGGTAATTTGAAGGGATGTAGCTAAAGTCGCTTCTTCTAAGGTAACGGTTAAGTTTGAACTGATTACATAATATAGATTGGTCTTTACACTTTCTAAATTACTTATACCAACAACGTTATTTAACTCAAGAATTTGTGTTTCTGTTTCTTCAATAGTAACATCACTTATACCAAGTGAATCTTCAAGTGTTGAATTCCAACTTTCTCCTAAGAAAGAACCAAAATAGATGGATTCCCCTGAAACACTGACTGAAGTTGAAGCAATGTTATCTTTTACAACGCTGTATTGACTATATCCTACTATTCCACCAATTGAAGTATTTGTACCGTTTGAAGTAACTTCTATATTAGAAAACACTAGGTTTCGGGCGATTAAAATATCGGTAGAATCTACGAATTCTTCATAGCCAATTAAAATGCCTCCATAATGGTGGCCAATTAAACCACCAACATATGCCCTATAAATGTTTGTCTTTGCTGTAATACCTACATTCACAAAAGAATCTAATACTTCTGAGTTATAGGCTTTTCCAATTAATCCTCCCGCAAACAAGAAATTGGGACAAGTTGCATCAATGGAACCTTCAGCATAGATACCAGAAATCGTATTGGGAACAAATTCTTCAGCAATCATGGTAGCGGTAATGTTAGCACTTGTAAATCCTGCAAGCAATCCAACATAAGTATTCCCAGAAGTACTTGTAATGGTGATGTCCCCACTAACGGTTACGTTTGTAACATCTCCAGTTGTAGAGCCTGCAAGTAGTCCAGCATAACTAATAAAATTAGACGAATAGGCAATGCTTGCTTGATCAAGTGTTAAATTTAAAATGTTTCCTGAAATAGATGCGAATAATCCATTATAGTAATCGTTTTTGTTGGTAATACTCATATTAGAAATAGTAAATCCATTTCCATCAAATGTTCCATCATAAGGAGTTAAGTAACTGCCAAGCGGAATCCATTCGATATCTTGTAAATCTAAATCATTCATTAAAATGTATGATTTACTCATGTCAATCGATTGAAGTTCTAAAACAGTATATATTTCGTAAATGGTAGTATCTTCTTCGGTTGTGATGGTCGTGACCGTGGTAGTTGTCGTGCTTCCAAAATCACACCCAACTAAAAAAAGCGTCACTCCAATCACTAAAATACTTAAAATGATTTTTTTCATCTTTATGCTCCATTCTGTCTTTCATTTCTGTTTTATATATTATATACGGTAAGTGTGTCTAATATGTGAATATTAAAATAAGGTTTGTTGAACGATGTATTCATCGTCCTCTTCCTCTTCCTCTTCTTCAGCTTTTTTTTCAGAAGAAGGAGTATTACTTGAAATAATTTTTTCTAATTCTAAAAAGATATTATCATCTATTTCTTCTTTGGTTTCTTCTTCAATGATTCCGGATTCAGAATCTTTTAAGAGTTTGTTTAAAATCCGGTTGGTTTCTTTTTGTTGGTTTTTATCCATTTGTAAAAACAATGGAATGGCCTCTTTTTCAAGATAAGGAATACCATGTTCAAATCGATCTGATTTTAAATCGACTCCTGGAATGACTAAACTATCTTTATTTGTGATAATTCGAAATGTAATGAATTCTTTCAATCGAAAAACATTTTCACAAATCATTCCTACGAACTCGTAAGGATTGGTCTTCACATGTTTTAAATAAAGTTTTCCTTTTGCAGGTCGGTGACCTCTTTCGATGTTTTGCACAAATTCGCGTTTTAATCCTCCGCGATTGGTCAAAAGCAAAATTTCATCTTTGCTAATTAAAGAAGCAAACTTAGCGCCAATTAAGACATCATCACGTAAATTCATTCCTTTTACGCCTCTTGCGCTTAAGCTTTGAATAGGAACTTCGCTTTCTTCATATTTTAAGAGATATCCCTTTTCAGATGCAACAATTACATCGGTATCGTATGGTTCTTTTAAATCAATCGATACTAAGTTATTGATTTTACTTGCTTGCATACAGTTGTATGTCTTATTAAAACGAATTTGTTGAAATTCAGAAAGATTGACTTGTTTAATTTGACCTTCTTGGTTTGCTAAAAGGATAGTGGTTATAATATCAAAATCCGAAATGACGATGAAATCAATCAAGGTTTCTTCGTCCATTAAAGGAGCATATATTCCAATAAATTCTCCTAAATCTCTCCATTTCATATCTGGGATTTTATAGACAGGGATGTTGATGTAATTCCCAAGATTTGTAAAAATAAGTAATGTTTCTCTGGTATTAACGACTTGTTGTTTCAAAATATAGTCTTCTTGTTTTAATCCAGGTTCAGCATTCGTTGCTTGAAAAGATTTTAAAGAAGAGCGTTTAATGTATCCGTCTTTGGTTACCATAACAACAACGTTTTCGTTTTCGATTAATTCTTGTTCATCAATTTCAACTTTTTTTATTTCTTCGATGATTTGACTTCTTCTTGGTGATGGAAAACGTTCGTTTAATTCACTTAATTCTTTAACAATAACGTTTTCGAGTTCTAATTCGTTGTTTAAGATTTTGCTTAATCCACTAATTACTTTTTGCAATTCATGATGTTCTTTTCTCATTTCATCGACATCAGTGGTTGATAGGCGATATAGTTGTAAGGACACAATAGCATCTGCTTGAGCTTCAGAAAAATCAAAGGCGTTTACTAGTTTATCGATGGCGTCTTTTTTTCCTAAAGAAGCTCGAATCAAGCGAATCACTTCATCGAGCACGTCTACCATCATCAAAAAGCCTTCCACAATGTGTTTTCTTTTTTCTGCTCTTCTTAATTCATAGTTTGAACGATTTCTAATGACTTCTTTTTGATGTTGAATATAACTATCTAAAATTTCAATCAATGAAAGTTGTTTTGGACTTTTTTGATCAATTGCAACAACATTATAGTTAAAAGCAACACTTAAGTCCGTGTTTTTTAAGAGATAAGCTAAAACAACTTCAGACGAAATCTCTTTTTTTATGTCGATGACAATTCTTAAGCCTTCTCGATCGGATTCGTCTCTTACTTCAATAATTCCATCGATTTTTTTCTTAATCTTAATATCATCTATTTTTCGTACTAAGTCAGATTTGTTGACTTCATAAGGAATTTCAGTAACAATTAAAGCAGTTTCTGTCACTTCCACTTTGCTTTTGATAATGATGCGACCTTTTCCAGTTTCAAACGCTTTTTTGATTTCATCAATGCCTTCAACAATAGCTCCTGTTGGAAAATCAGGCCCCTTCATGATTTCTACTAAATCCGAAACAGTAGCGTTTGGATGAACAATTTTATAGATTGCGGCTTGAAGAACTTCATTTAAGTTGTGAGGAGGGATGTTGGTTGCATAACCCGTTGCCATTCCCATGCCACCATTTACCAAAAGATTTGGAAATTTAGCTGGTAAAACGACTGGTTCATATTCTTCATCATCGAAATTTGGGATGAATTTTACGGTGCGTTTGTCAATGTCTTTTAATAAACTTTCCGCAAAAGGAGTAAGTCTTGCTTCTGTATAACGCATGGCAGCTGCAGGGTCATTATCAATGGACCCATTGTTTCCATGCATGTCAATTAGTAAGGTGCCCATTTTCCAAGTTTGACTCATTCGAACCATGGCGTCGTATACGGATGTATCTCCATGAGGATGGAATTTACCAATGACTTCTCCAACGATTCTAGCTGACTTTTTATAGGGTTTGTCTGAAGCCATGCCTAAAGCATGCATAGCATATAAAATCCTTCTTTGAACTGGTTTTAGGCCATCTCTTACATCAGGTAAGGCTCTATCTTGGATAATGTATTTTGAATATTTACCAAAACGATCACCTATAATGGATTCTAGATTTTCGGGGATGATTTTTTCGTCAAGAAAAACGTCAATCTTATTTTTAACAGATTTTGCCATTATTCTTCCCCCTTAATCCTGAAGTTGTCTTCGCTTTCAAAGGAAACAAATGTATCAATCCACTCTTTTCTTGGTTCTACTTTGTCACCCATTAAAATGGATATTCTTTGGTCTGCGTCTGCTAAATCTTCAATTCGCACTTGAATCAAAGTTCTTGTTTGTGGATTCATGGTTGTATCCCAAAGTTGAGTGGCATTCATTTCACCAAGTCCTTTGTAGCGTTGAATATTATAATTCTTATATTTTTTACAGATTTCTTCTCTGTCATCTTCGTTCCATGCGTAAGTAATCTCTTCTTTTCGACCTAGTTTTGATATTTTGTAAAGAGGGGGTAGGGCAATATAGAGTTTTCCTGATTCTACAAGTGGACGCATATATCTAAAAAAGAATGTAATAAGTAATACTTGGATATGTGCTCCATCTGTATCGGCATCGGTCATAATGATTACTTTATTATAATTGGATTTTGAAGCTAAAAACTCGCTTCCAAGTCCTGCTCCTATTGTTGAAATAATGGTTCCAATTTCTTCGTTTTTTAATACGTCTTCCATTTTTTGTTTTTCAGAGTTAATTACTTTTCCTCTTAAAGGAAGTATGGCTTGGAAGAGTCGGTTTCTACCTTGTTTTGCGGAACCTCCGGCGGAATCTCCTTCCACTAAGAAAAGTTCATTGATTTTAGGGTTTTTCGAAGTAGCAGGGGATAATTTTCCTGATAAAATGGTTTCTTTCTTAGCGATTTTCTTTACTAGTCTTGCGTCTTCTCTTGCTTTTCTAGCTGCATCACGAGCGTTTCTTGCGTTTATAGCTTTTTCTATTAAAGTAGCCGCAATTTGTGGGTTTTCAGTCATATAGATGTTAAATTTTTCGTAGACGACATTTTCAACACAGGGTCTTGCTTCTGGTGAACCTAATTTGTTTTTTGTTTGTCCTTCAAATTGCAAAAGATTTTCAGGAATCCGTACTGAAATAATAACGGTTAATCCTTCTCTAATATCAGCACCTTCAAGTCCTTGATCTTTATCTTTTAACATGCCCATTTTTCTGGCATAATCATTAAATACTTTGGTAAAAGCAGATTTAAATCCCGTTTCATGAGTTCCACCATCTTTGGTTCTGACATTGTTCACAAAAGAGATGATGTTTTCAGAATATGCATTCGAATATTGAAAAGAAAGTTCTATTTCTATTTCATTAGAAGATCCTTCAAAATAAACGGTGTCGTGAACTGGCGTTTTTTGTTGATTGATTAAATCAACATATGCTTTAATACCATCTTCATAATAATACGATTCTTTTTGTTTAGACCGTTCATCAATTAACTGCATTTTTAATCCTTTGATTAAAAAGGCGCTTTCACGAATTCGCTCTTCAAGGGTTTGAAAATGAAATAGGGTTGTAGAAAAAATGGTTGGATCTGGTTTAAACCAAACTTCAGTACCTGATTTTTTGGTTTCTCCAATCACAATCAATTCTTTTACTTTTTTTCCACCATTTTCAAAACGCATCTGATACATTAATCCGTCTCGATGTACTGTAACCTCTAAAAATTCACTTAAAGCATTGACAACAGAAGCTCCTACTCCATGTAGTCCTCCTGATACTTTATAAACCCCACTAGTACCAAATTTGCCACCTGCGTGAAGTTTTGTAAAAATGACTTCAACGGCTGAAACTCCTGATTGATGCATATCAACAGGCATTCCTCTTGCATCATCTATAACTAAAATAGAGTTATCTTCTTTGACAACTACTTTTATATTTTTACCAAACCCTGCAAGGACTTCATCAATCGAGTTATCGATGACTTCCCAAACGAGATGATGTAGTCCTCTAGCATCGGTGGAACCAACATACATTCCTGGACGTTTTCTGACCGCTTCTAATCCTTCGAGTATTTGAATGGACTGGGCGTTATATTGTTCTGTGATTTTAGCACTCATGCACATGACCCCTTTTTCTTCACTTCTATTATAACAAACTTTTACAAATATATCTTTCTTTTTTACGATTTCATGGTATAATTTTCAAGATTACGGAGGTTTTTAAAATGATTGGTATATTGTTTGTAATTTTGGCGTATTTACTCGGTTCAATACCGTTTTCCTATATACTTGGTATTTTGATTAAAGGCAAAGATATTCGAAAATTTGGTAGTGGTAATTTAGGAACTACCAATGCATTTCGTGTTCTAGGAAAACCGATTGGTTTTACAGTTTTAATCCTTGACACATGTAAAAGTGGGCTTTTAGTTGCTTTGATGCTTTATACAAATTTATTTTCGGGTCTTGAGTTGTTTCACCCTTTGGTTTATGGCTTAGCTTCAGTCATTGGGCATGTATATCCGATTTGGTTTAAATTTAAAGGCGGAAAGGGAGTTGCTTCATCTTTCGGATTATTAATTGCTTATAATCCTTGGATTGGTGTCATAATTCTTCCTGTCTTCTTGATTACCGAATATTGTTCGAGATATGTTTCTGTATCTTCAACCGTCTCTGCGTTATTAACTCTTTTCTTGGTGGTGGTTTTGCACTTTACTTACCAGGCAGATTTGGTTCTTGTCATTATCACGTTGCTTGCCGTTTCAATTATAATCATTCGACATAGAGGAAATTACGTTCGCTTAAAAAATGGTACAGAAAATCGAGTAAAACTTTTTGATAAGTTAGACTTATTTCTTAAAAAAAACAAAGATAAATAAGAAGAAAAGAGAGTGTAATCACATGTGTGATTCACTCTCTTTTTACTATTATTTAAAAATTTTACTCTTTGATTTCATCAGAATGATCCAATTTTAAGAAAACATTTTTAATATTTTTACTTTCGCCAAAAACAACTACTAAATCTCCAGCCATAATTTGATCGTCTCCATTGATTCCAGTCTTAATATGGCCATTTCTTTTAATCGCCAACACTTGAATTCCATGGAGTAATTTAATTTGATTTTGCGCTAAAGTTACGCCATCGCAGATTTTTGGAAGATATGTGATGAACACTTCTGCAATGACATTTTGATCATAATTATCTAATACTTCAATGACATTTGTCTTTTTTCCAAACAAGAATTTAATTGCTATTTTTTCGGTTATTTTTCTAGCAAATTTTTCGACAAATTTAATTTTACTAAAAACAAAAAGAAAGACAATAAACGCAGCTAACAGAATCACAAATTTCCAAATATCTTGTGAAGCTGATGTGGATAAAGTCATAAAAACATTGACAAGCATCGAAATCACTGCGACCGTCAATAAATACCCAAAAAACATCGTAAAACTCGCAAGCTTTCTTCGGTAACGATTGCTTACAATTAATTCAGCCTCTTGAGTTGTAAATCCGCTATTGGTTAATAACGAAATCACTTGAAATTTGGCTTTTGATTTTGATAATCCCGTTAATCGAAATAACACCGAAAATAGCTCTATAAACAAGAAATATACCAGTGTTATTACAATACTAAGAAGTAATAAAGCATCTATATCCATAAGTATGTTGTAATATATTACTATTACTTCTCCTTTCAATAAATGTTTTTATTCTTTTTATGATTATGAATAAAACCGAAATTTATTTTGCTTGTTTCATAGAAACCATTACTTGTCTAACTTGTTTTTCAGATGGGGTTCTTCCCATTTGCGACATCATTGCACGAACCATAGGCTCACTAATGGGGGGGTTCTTTTCAAGGTAACTTTTAAAATATTTTCTACTTAAAAAAAATCCAACTACTAATCCCACTAAAAGGGTAACGATTGGCAAGACGATTTGTAACCATACTGGCAGCATTTTAATCACTCCTTCTTATCAAGGTTAATTGTATCAAAAATACCCCGTTAAATCAAGAAATATTATTTATTTCACTTAGTGGAACTATGAATGATATTTTGTAAAATTTATCAATTAAAACTTTACAAATCAAGCAATGATTGATACAATATGAAAGAAGAGTTTTTTTATAAGTGAGGGAGGGAAAATAATGCCAAGAAAAATCTTGGATACATGCATCGCTTGCGGGACTTGTAAAGAAGATTGTCCAGTAGATTGCATTACAGCTGGAGATATTTATGTGATTGATCCTGAACAATGTATTGACTGTGGCGTATGCGAAGTCAATTGTCCAGTTGATTGTATTATTGCTGAATAACTAAATTTAAATATAAACAAAAAATAGCGAAAATTCCGCTATTTTTTTGTTTTGGAAATATCTATTTTTTGAAATATGAGGAGACTCTTTTTAATGAGGCGATTAAGACTTCATCTTCTTCGATTTTTAAATCTTCAAAGACAGAATCAATCATCTTTTGGTGAAAAACAGAGTGTACTTGTAAAACTTCGTTCGCCCTTGAATTTAGGGTGATTAGAACTTTTCTACGATCTAAATCGTCACGTTCGCGGTTGACATACCCTTTTTGAACGAGCGTATTAATGGCGGTAGTTGCAGAACCAACTGTAATTCCTAGTTTTGATGATATGTTTGTCATGGTAGGCTCATCTACATTAGATATGGCTTCAAGGACATGAACTTCACTCATAGAGAGTTTGATACCTTGTTGTTTTAAGGCTTCGCCTTCAATGGCTAAAATTCTATTAAAAATTTCGACCAATAATTCGTTTATAATTCGTTTAGCTTCCGTCATAATTCCTCCTATAGTTTTTCGATATATCCAAGTCCCATTGTTTTGGGACCTGCATGACATCCAACAACTGGAGTAAGTGGAATCATTTTCACTTCTGAAATTCCATCTATTTCTTCAAGTTTTTCTTGAAGATCTAACATTTCTTCCATGTTATTGGTGTAAATGATAAAGATTTCAACTTTTTTTCCTTTAATATCATTTAAGAATTTTTCAAGCATTACTTCTCTTGCTTTTTGAGTCGTACGAATTTTATCGACCGTTACCACTTTTCCTTCTGCATTTACTTCAAGCAAAGGTTTCAGTTTCAGTAAAGAACCAAAAAAACCAGCTGCATTGGATAAACGACCGTTTTTTACTAAATATTTTAAAGTATCTACTGTGACGTAAATACGATTATGATCTCGGATAAATTCTAAAGACGTTAAAATTTCACTTGATGATTTTCCTTCATTCGACATTTTTTTAGCAGTAGATGCCATTAAAGCTTCTACATAAGATACCGATAATGAATCAAAAACATGGACAACGGTATTTTCTAACATTTTAGCGGCTAAAACAGCGTTTTGATATGTACCGCTTAAATGTTTTGAAATCGTAATGATGATTAATTCATCATAACCAGAAGCGACCATTTCTTGATACATTTCGTAGATTTTGCCGGTAGATGTTTGAGCTGTTTTGATGTCTAGTTCGGGATTTTTGGTAATTCTTTCATAAAAATCGTCCGAATTGATTTCCACAAAATCTTCGTATTCTTTCTCTTCAATTAAGAGCAGAGAACGAAAGATTCTAATTTCTTTATCATGAACTAAATAATCAATTCCTGAATTTCCACATACTGCAATGCCAATTTTTCCCATTATTTTTCTCCTTAGATTGTTTTAACTTCAAATATTTTGAATTTCAAACCATATTGTACCATAGTCTTTTTTAGAAATCAAGGGTAAAAAACAAAAAAAAGATGCGAAAAGCATCTTTTTAAATCGTAAGATAGGGGTCTGTATTCATTTCAGATATCATAAAGTCAATTTCTGGAAATTCGACTCTTAATTTTGAAGCAATGGCTTTTTTAAAGATTTTTTCGGCATAGTGCCCTATGTCTAACACGCATTGACCAATTTGAAGGGCATCTAAGGCAGTATGATAGGTGACATCTCCTGTTAAATATACATCACAGTTTTTACGTTTAGCCTGAAACAAATGAGCAGATCCAGATCCTCCAGAAATTCCAACTACTTTAATCGTTTTATCAAGAGAACCAATCAATCTTACTTGATCAATTTCTAATTTCTTTTTGACAAATTGAATAAATTCCGTCATCGATGTTTCTTCAATTTCGCCATATCTGCCGATATTTTCTTCTTCATCAAGCAATTTAGGAGATTGAATTTTTAAAATTTTTGCAAATTCATCGTTCATTCCGCCTGTTGCTAAATCATAATTGGTATGAATGGAATACACTGAGATATCTTGTTTAATTAAATGATGAATGATCCATCCACGAGGAGTATCGATTTGAACCGATAATAGCGGTTTAAATAGAAGTGGATGATGAGAAATAATCAATTGAACTTTTTTATCGATGGCTTCTTTTACTACTTCTTTTGTAACATCTAAGGTAATTAAACATTTTTTAATTTTTTTGTTAAGCGTTCCTACTTGTAGTCCAACATTGTCCCATTCATAGGCAAGCGTTTTAGGATAATAAGATTCTAAATATTTTATGACATCAATGGAATTCATTTTGTCAACTCCTTCAAAGCATTTAATCGTTTATTAAGAAGCAATTTTGTGTCTTCTTGTTTTGTTTTTTTGACTGCGTTTTCAAGTTTTAATATCAAAGAATCGATGAATTCAAGAAATATTTGATTTTTTTGTTTCAAAATGATGGGACCAAACTCTTTTTCCATATCAGATAATTCCATGGTTCCATGAAGGCAAGCCATAATTTGATAGTGGATGGATTTATCTTGAATATACATTTCATCTATGATTAAAAAATCGTTTTTTTGAAGCCAATCTCGAAGTAAAAAAGCATCTGAATTCGGGCCTAAAACAAGTCGCTTCACATTTGATAAATCTGCTTTGGATAAAATAGAAGATATTAATTCTCCTCCCATTCCAAGCAAAGAGATGCAATCAACTTCTTTGGTTAAATGGCTTAATCCATCTGATTCAATTACTTTAATGGATTGTGCGAGTCCTGCTTTCGTAATGTTTTGGATGGCATTTTCTAAAGGCTTTTTTTTATTGTCTGAGGCAATTGCTTTTTTTACTTTATGAAGTAACACCGCTTGAATGGGTAAATAAGCGTGATCGGTTCCCACATCAGCTAAAACCTCAAACCCATCTATAAAAGATAAAGCGGCTTCTAGTCTAGGGCTTAAATGCATTATTGTCTGCCGTTAGTAAAATCTTTTAATTTCTTGCTTCTAGATGGATGGCGTAATTTTCGAAGTGCTTTTGCTTCTATTTGACGAATTCTTTCTCTTGTAACTCCGAATTCTTTGCCTACTTCTTCTAAGGTTCTTGTTCTTCCATCTAATAATCCAAAACGCATTCTTAGGACTTTTTCTTCACGATCAGTTAACGTTTCTAGCACAGAATCTAGTTCTCTTTTTAACATTTCTTTTGATGTATATTCATAAGGTGTTAAGGTATCTGGATCTGGAATAAAATCGCCTAAAGAAGAGTCTTCTTCTTCACCAACTGGAGACTCAAGTGAAATCGGTTCTTGAGCTACTTTTTGGATAATTTGAACTTTTTCTACAGAAATTTTCATTTCAGCTGCTACTTCATCTGGATGAGGTTCTCTTTTTAATTTTTGAGTTAAAGTGCGTTGGGTTCTAACTAATTTGTTGATTGTTTCGACCATATGAACTGGAATACGAATGGTTCTTGCTTGATCGGCAATGGCTCTGGTAATGGCTTGTCGAATCCACCAAGTAGCATACGTTGAAAACTTAAACCCTTTTGTGTGATCGAATTTATAAACGGCCTTCATTAGACCCATATTCCCTTCTTGAATCAAATCTAAAAATTGCATTCCTCGTCCTACGTATCTTTTTGCAATCGAAACAACAAGCCTTAGATTTGCTTCTACTAGTTTTTTCTCTGAGAATTCTCCTCGTTTGAATAATTCTTCAAATTCAGCTAATTCTTCTGTAGAAATGGATTCACCATCTTTGACTTTTTGCTCGTAAATATCTTTTCCTTTACGCGAACGACTAATAATCGTTGCGAGTTCATACTCTTCATCAGAGGTTAAAAGTTCCACTCGTCCAATTTCTTTTAAATACATGCGTACGGGATCGTCTACTTTAATAGATACATTCGAATCGAATTGTTTTTCCATCATTAATTCTTCTTCGATTTCTTTGGCATAATCAAAATCAATTAATTCTTCTTCTGGAATATCTTCATCAGACAATTCGTCTAAGTCGATAAAATCATCCTCTTCTTCTGAATTTTCTTCTTCGGGAGTTTTGGCTTCTTCCTCTTCTTCTAATTCATCGAGTTCTGATAAATCGATGTATTCATCTGGATTGATGCCTTCGGCTTCAAGTAAAAGTATTAATTCATCGTATAAAGGTGAAGTATCCTCTGCGTATTTTTTGACATCTTCAAGCGTTAAAAAACCTTGTTCTTCCCAAAGCTTAATTAAGATTTTAATTATTTCGTTTTTTTCCATAATGTATCCTTTCTTAAGGCGTCGATTTTGTGTTTTAATGTTTTGATTTTACTGTGAATTTCTAAATATTTTGATTGATCGGTCTTTTTATATTCTTCGGCTATTTTTTTTAATTCTTCTATTTCTAGTTCAATGTCTCTGCATTTTACCGTCATAATTAATTGAGTTAAATCCTCAAGACTATAGGAATAGTTTTTATCTAATAGTCTGCTTTCGACTGTTTTTTGCTTTTGCGCACTAAATTGTTTTAATAATTGACGATCCATTTGCCCGTCTTTCTTTGTTTCGACGAGTTCAAGGATGTTAATTAAGATTTCTTTAATTAATGGGTCTTTTGCAAAATAGGAAGTCAATTCTCTATCGATAATTTCTCTAAACTCTTGTGACTTAAGATAATAATTCATTAAAGTTAGTTCTGCTTGATAATTTTTTTCCATGATAGCAACATCGGTAGACTTTGTTTTTCGGTTGTTTAAGGTTTGAGAGATGATTTTGGTTAATTGATAATGATGCAAATCACTTTTTATCGTTTCAAAATCTACTTGAATGTCTTCTGCTAAACGTTTTGTGTAAATCTCCATAACCATTCCAGAATCTAATTTTATCAAATACTCAAACATGCTAAGTTTCAATTTTTCGATATTAGAAGCTTTTGAAAAATCGAGATCCTTTTTTAAATGTTGATAATTAAATTCATGTACATCGATTTGATTGTTGGAAAGATAATGTGAAAAATCAGATTTTGAATATTTTTTTACATAGTCATCTGGATCTAATTCTTCAGGTAAAAGAATTAAACTCACATTCAAGTGTTGTGCCTCTAACACTTGAATGGCTTTGTGCATGGCTTCAAATCCAGCAGAATCTCCATCATAACATAATAAGACAGTGTCTGTATATTTTTTGATTAATTTGGCTTGCATTTCAGTTAGAGCAGTTCCCATAGAACAAACAGATTCCTTTATTCCTGCATTTACCGATGCAATCACATCCATAAATCCTTCATAAAGAACAACTCTTTTTTCTCTTTTAATAAATGGAATGGCTCGATCTAAATTGTATAAAAATTCACCTTTTGTAAATATTTTTGTAAAAGGTGAGTTCACGTATTTGGCTTCGAGTGGCAAATCTTGATAAATTCTTCCACTAAAGCCAACCACTTTTCCTAGCTCATTTCGAATCGGAAAAATAATCCGGTCTCGAAACAAATCATAATATCCTGCATCTGTACTCTTTTTAATTAATCCAATTTCTAAAAGATCGAGTGGTTCAAACTCTAAATGAAGTTGAAGATATAACGAATCAAATTCATTAGGAGCGTATCCCATCTCAAAATACTGAATGGTATGGATATCTAGACCTCGTTTGATTAAATAGTCAAGTGCTGTTTTACCTTTTTCTAAATTGGTTAAATTGATTTCATAGAACTTTGTGGCTTGTTCGTTGATACGATAATACCTCTCAAAATTAGAAGAAGGTTTTATTTTTGTATCTGTTTCCATTTCAATGTGATATTTTTGGGCTAATTGTTCTAATGCTTCAACAAAAGAAATGTTTTTGTATTTTTGAAGAAATTGAACCGCGCCACCTTTCTCTCCACAACCAAAACAGTTGAAGATGTTTCTTTCTTTACTAACAAAAAAAGAAGGCGTTTTTTCACTATGAAATGGGCATAATCCTTTAAAGTTTTTGCCAGCAGGCTGTAAAGAGACGTAATCAGAGACGACGTCTACTATATCAGCCGTGTTTTGAATTAAGTCAATTGTTTTTTGGCTGATCATTGCCACATTTTCACCTTCTTATTGGTTTATTTGGTATGTTCTAAAAGATAATCTTTAACGTCTTTTAAAGGCAAACGAATTTGATTCATAGAATCTCTTTCCCGAATCGTCACCGTTTGATCAATTAAGGAATCGTTATCAATCGTGATGCAATAAGGAGTACCAATTGCATCTTGTCTTCGATAACGTTTTCCAATGTTTCCTGTGTCGTCGTAAACAACACCTACGTCTTGAAGAAGCATTTCATAGGTTTCAAAAGCAAGGTCGGTATGGTATTTTTTAATTAATGGTAACACGGCCGCTTTATAAGGTGCTAATTTTTTTGAGATATGTAAAACGGTTCTCATTTCTTTAGTTTGTGTAACTTCTTCTTCATCAAGTGAATCGCAAAGAAGGGCTAATAATAATCGTTCTACTCCTAAAGAAGGCTCAATCACAAAAGGTAAATATTTTTCATTTGTTTCTGGATCAAGATATTCAAGACTTTCTTTTGAGTGTTCTTGATGTTGTTTTAAATCGTAATCAGTACGAGAAGCAATTCCCCATAGTTCATCAAATCCCCAAGGGTACTTGTATAAGATATCGGTTGTTCCATTAGAGTAAAAAGATAATTTCTCTTCTGGGTGATCATATAATTTAATATTTTCTTCTTTTAATCCCAAATCCTTTAAAAAAGTTTTCGAGAAAATTTTCCAATAATCAAACCATTTTAGTTCTGTGCCAGGAACACAAAAGAATTCCAGTTCCATTTGTTCAAATTCTCTCGTGCGAAACACGAAATTTCCAGGAGTGATTTCGTTTCGAAATGATTTTCCGATTTGTCCAATACCAAACGGAACTTTTTTTCTTGAAGTTCGTTGAACGTTTTTAAAATTCAAAAAAATTCCTTGAGCCGTTTCAGGTCTTAAATACAATTCGTTTTTCGAGTCTTCAACAACGCCTTGAGCTGTTTTAAACATCATATTAAATTCCCGAACCTCTGTATAGTTTAAAGCTCCACATACAGGACAAGTAATTTTATGTTCTACAATATAATCGTATAATTTAGTATGGCTCCAACCACCGGCGTCAATTTCTCCTTTGGTAGCATTTTCGATTAATTTATCTGCACGATGTCTTGATTTACAGTTTTTACAATCCATTAAAGGATCTTGAAATCCAGATACATGGCCACTTGCGACCCAAGTTTCAGGATTCAGTAAAATGGCAGAATCAAGTCCAACATTTAAGGGATTCTTAGAGACAAAAGCGTCCCACCACGCCTTTTTAATGTTGTTTTTTAATTCTACTCCTAGTGGACCATAATCCCAAGTATTCGCAAGACCTCCATAAATTTCAGAGCCTTGATAAATAAAACCATATTGTTTTGCATACGTGACAAGTTGTTCTAGTGTATAGTTCAAATAAATCATCCTCTCGAAAATAGGCATACTACTTCATTTTAATTATATGCTTTCTTGTGAGAAAGTCAAGGTATATTGATTAATATAGAAAGATAACTATTTGATTTTGAAAAGAAAAAAGCGGGCTTAAAGGTTAATATCCAATTAGTCCTTTTAGCACCGTTCTCGATTTGGTTTGAAAATTCAAATGGTAATCATAATATAAATCCAGTAAATGTCTTAATTCTTTTAAAAGTGGTTCTTCGATAAAAGGTAACTCACTGGTTTGTAAGTCGAAATAGTAAAGCGTTTGAAAAAGAAGTAGCACTTCTTCTTTAAAACGAAGGGGTTCATGAAAATGCTCCTGGCAACACATGCCGCCTTCCTTAATAGAGAAAAATAAGTTCTCCTTTTTCCCACAAACAACGCATTGTTTGAAAAGAGGGTTTACCCCTAGTAAGTATAACAGTTTACTTTCAAACATATAAATATAGGGAATGTAATCTGGTGTTGTTTCAATCAAAATAAGAATCTTAAGTAAAAACATATAAAGTTTTTCGTGATCAAATTCGTTTTCAGAAAAATGATAGATTAATTCAAACAAATGCATCACATAGGTGTATTTATTCAAATCGTTTTTGATAAGAGAATACTGCAAAATTAAAGAGGCATCTTTTAACACTTTTAGATTTTTCCCTTGGCAAAATACTTTTACTAAAGAGAGCGTTTCTGTCATACCTAAATAAGGACTATTTAGTTTATTTGCCCCGTGGACAAGAACACTTTTCAGTCCTTTTGCTGTATAAAGATAAATGATTTTGCTCGATTCTTTGTAATCGATTCTTTTTAAAATCAATCCTTCAAATTCTTCCAAAAAAGCATCTCCTATTTATCACTATCAAGCTTGTATCCATAATTTTTGAGATAATGTTCTCGATTCCGCCAGTCAGCTTCAACCTTACAAAATAATTCGAGAAATACTTGCTTTTGAATCAAATTTTCAATGTCTTGTCTTGCAAGAGACCCAATTTGTTTTAGCATTTTCCCGTTTTTTCCAATAAGAATTCCTTTTTGAGATGTGCGTTCAACCACTATTATGGCACGTATATTCATAATTTTCTTTTTGCTTTTCATTTCCTCTAAATATACCATAACCGAGTGAGGAACTTCTTCTCTTGTTAATTCCAAGATTTTCTCTCGAATAAATTCTTGAATTAAAAACGTTTCTGGTCGATCGGATATTTCACCATCCGGATAGAATTTAGGGCCTTCAGGAAGCATTTTTTTGATATCTAAAAGCAATAAAATCACATTATCGCCCTTTAAGGCAGAAATGGCGAAAACTCCAGCAAATTGAAATGCGTTTTTATAGATATCAATGGCACGTTGAAGTCGTTCATAGTCGGTAATAGTATCTAATTTATTGATAAGTAAGAATACAGGTGTTTTAATCGTTTCTAATTCTTTCAAAATAGCTAGATTACGTTCTAAGACATCATCATAAGCGTTAATCATTAATAAAACCAAATCAACGGTTTTTATGGTATTTAAGGCTGACTTTGTCATGTATTCTCCAAGTTTTGTTTTTGCTTCATGAATTCCTGGAGTATCCATAAAAATGATTTGAGAATCAGCGTCATTATAAATTCCTGAGAATACATTTCTCGTTGTTTGAGGTTTACTTGAAACAATTGCCACTTTTTGTTTTAAAACTTGGTTTAAAAACGTCGATTTCCCGACGTTTGGTTCTCCTATTATCGTTACAAATCCAGACTTAAACATTAAAGATCCTCGTTTGTAAAACCAAAAGGTAATAATTCAACATTTTTGACTACCTTCGTTTCACCTAAATTATTTGCTAAGACGACTTCGCTGTCGTCTTCCATTAATTCTCTCATGACTTGTCTACAAGCTCCACAAGGAGATACAAAATAATTGTGGTCGGTATAGACGACAATTCGTTTAATGTCTTCTTTTCGGACTCCATCAGAATATGCTGAAAATAAAGCACTTCTTTCCGCACAATTTGCTAGTCCATAAGCTGCATTCTCAATATTTACTCCTTTATATGTTTTTCCGTTTTTTAGTTCTAAAACAGCAGAAACGGCAAATTTTGAATAAGGAGAATATGAATTAGGCAAATTATCAATTGCCATTTTTAAAATGTGTTCCATTGTATCACCTCTTGTATTTTGTCTCATTTAAAATGTGTTCTTGTAAATGATTCATTTCTATTTCTTCTTCTTTTAAAAGATGATCATACCCTAAGCAGTGTAAAAATCCATGAGTTGCTAAAAAGGCAAGTTCTCGTTCAAAAGAATGTCCATAACTTTTGGCTTGTTCTATTGTTTTATCAATAGAGATAAATACATCACCTAGTTCAAATAAGTCATCACTATTTTCAAAACTTAACACATCAGTCGCTTGATCAATGTGACGATATAATAGATTCATCTCCTGGATGGATAAATCATTTAAAAGAATGACATTAATGATTTGATTTTCAGTGAGATTTAACGTAGAGTATGCTTGTTTTAGCACTTTTTTTATGACTACATTATATTTTTTTTCTTGATCGTATTGATTGATAATATTAATTTTTAGCATTTTCAAACCTCTTAATAATCGTTTGGACAAGTGGATGTCTAACAACGTCGATGTTTTCAAAATATAGAATTTCAATGTCTTTTACATTTTGCAAGATCTGAGATGCTTTAACAAGTCCAGATTCTACTCTATTTGGAAGATCACTTTGAGTAATGTCTCCTGTTACAACCATTTTCGAACCAAATCCTAATCTCGTTAAAAATAGTTTCATTTGGTTGATGGTTGTATTTTGGGCTTCATCTAAAATGACATAAGCATTCTCTAAGGTTCTACCCCTCATGTAAGCTAATGGAGCAATTTCAATAATACCTTTTTCGATTAATTCTTGTGTTTGCTTCAGTCCTAATATTTCATACATTGCATCGTATAACGGTCTTAAATACGGATCCACTTTCTCTTTTAAATCTCCTGGTAAAAACCCTAAGTTTTCGCCAGCTTCTACTGCAGGTCTCGTTAAAATTAATCGTTTAATGGTTCCTTCTTTTAATTTCTTTAATGCCAGTAAAACTGCTAAATACGTTTTACCAGTTCCAGCGGGTCCAATCGCAAAAACAAGTGTGTTTTTTTCGATTAAATCTAAATAAACTCGTTGATTGATGGTTTTAGGATAGATTGGTTTTCCAGCAAATGTTTTGATAATTTCTTTTCTACTTAAAAACAAATCCAAAATGTCATCTGTCGAAACAGATGCTAACATGTTATGAATATAAATAACGTCTCTTTCGTTGAACTGAAAATTACGTTTAACAAGTGTTGATAATATTGCTAAAATCTGTTTCATTTCAGTGATGATTTTTTCATCGCTAGTATCAAGCAGTAATTGAAAATTATTGGTATAGATTTCAATCCCATAAAGGTTTTGAAGAATTTTTATGTATTTGTCATTTGTGCCAAAAAGAGTTACCATTTCAGAGACGCTTGAAAGGTTTAAATCTAGTTTTGTAAGATCAACCATCGAATAATCATCACTCCTTATGTTATGTCTATATTATACCATATTTTTTAATTGTTGTTTTTTTAAATGGGAAAAAAAGCACTTCAACATTGTGAAGTGCTTTTCTTATTAACCTTTTCGGGTTTGGTTTTGTCGTTGTTTTAATTTTTTGGAAACGCTTGGTTTTAAATAATATTCTCTTTTGCGGGCTTCAGCAAGAGTTCCAGCGCGTGAAACATCACGTTTGAAACGACGTAAAGCGTCTTCTATGCTTTCATTTTCTCTTACGACGGTTTTAGCCATATGCTTTCACCCCTTTTCTTTTTGCTATCTGTTATTATACACAATAATTTAAAAAATGTAAACTAATTTTTTCTTAAAATGATTTTATTTTCATTAATATTATGGTATTATTTACTTAGTACGAAAAAGAGGTGATAATCAATGATTTTTTTAGGACTTGCAAATGAATTAGGCTGGCAAAGTATCGTGATTATAGCGGTAGGAGTCATTTTGGTTATTATTTTTATGGCTGTTTTAATTAACAAAGGAAAATATCAAGCAAGGTATAAGAATTTTTACAAACGAATGGATAAAGCCATCACAAAAAAATATAATGGTAATTTATTAAATGAATTATTAATTAACAATCTTTCTAAAGATCAAACCAATACATTTAAATCTTTAAAACCTAAGGGGAAACGTAAGGCAAAAGGTTATTTTGAGTATTACTTCAAAAACTTGCCTGAACTTGTTATTTTAAAGAGTTTTATCTCTTCGGATAAAAATAAAAATCAATTGGTTATTCTTATTCTAGATGAATCTGATAAAGTGATTTATCGTTGGGACAAATCAAGAAAAGTATCTGGATTTATTAAAGCATCCAATAAATACCAAATGCTTACACCTTTTATTGGTTATTTGTATGAACTTCCTCTTCACATTCATGAAGGAGTTCCTTTTCGCTTTACAAACCACGATAATGATTATTGTTTAAGTTATGATATCGTGAAGAATGCAAAAAAAATTAAACGCAAACAAAAACCTAAAAAACTTTCGAAAAAAGAAATGAAAGCTCAAGCAAAAATTGAAGCGATCAAACAAAAGAAATTAGCTAAAGCCAAACGATAACCGTTTGGCTTTTTTTTAGATGATTTGTGCAAAACTTAATGGATAGTCTTCTTTTATGATTTGAAGAGTTACTTCATCTCCAATAGATATGTGCTGTCCTTTGAATTTTACAAAGATATAATTGGAAGTATGTCCAACAAAATAGCCGTCTTTTTCTTGTTCCACAATGACATTTATTGGAAGGTTTAAATTTTCTTTGATGAATTCTTTTGCTAAATCGCAACTTAAATCGATGAGTTGGTTGACTCGATTTTTTTTGATAAGCGAGGGCACTTCTTCTTTTAAAAGAGCCGCGAGTGTTCCTGTTCTTTTGGAAAATCCAAAAACATGGAGTTCTTGAAAGTTTACTTTTTTAATGAATGAAATGGTATCTTGAAAATCAACTCCTGTTTCAGAGGGAAATCCCACAATGACATCCGTTGTGATAGCTACATTTTTAATTTTTTTACGAATTAGTTCTACTTTTTGATAAAATTCTTGAAGCGTGTATTTTCGGTTCATCAGTTTTAAAATCTTATCCGATCCACTTTGCAAAGGAATGTGCAAATGATTTACAATTTTCTTTGAAGTAGAAATAAAATCAATCAATTCAGGTGTTAGCTCACTTATTTCAATAGAAGAAATACGAATTCGTTTCAGATTTTGAACTTGTTCTAGTTCTTTTAGTAAATCTAAGAAAGAATACCCCTTCAGATCTTCTCCGTATCCTCCGGTATGAATACCGGTTAAAATCAGTTCTTTGTGTCCTTTTTGGACCAAAGATTGTGCTTCTTTTAAAATAATGCTTGCTGGTTTAGATCTTACTCTTCCTCTAGCAAAGGGGATGATGCAATAAGAACAATAGTTATTACACCCATCTTGAATTTTTAAGAAAGCTCTTTGATGGTGAACAAAATCATCAATTTGTAACTCATCATACTTTTCGTTTTTCAAAAGTGGGTCTACTTTGTTTAAAGGGTATAAAATCTCTAAATACTCTTTTAAGTATTCACCGATCAAATCTCTATTTTTTGTTCCTAACACAATTTTTACACCAGGAATTTCTAATATTTCCTTGGCTTTTAATTGTGTTAAGCAACCCATAACTATGGTTATGGCATTTGAATTAATACTTTGTGGATGTCTTATCATTTTGCGAGATTTGGCTTCACCTGTATTTGTGACCATGCAAGTGTTAATGATGTAAATATCGCTAAATTGATTAAACTCGACTCTTTCATATCCTTCTTTTTGTAATAGTTCCCATACGGCTTCTGTTTCATATGAATTGACTTTACAACCAAGAGTTGTGAATGCAACTTTCATTTTAGTATTCCCATTCATAGCGAATAGCGCTAAGTATAAATAACGATGCGGTTTCTGAACGTAAAATGTGTTTGCCTAAACTTACTATTTTAGCGTTTTTTGATTCCAAAAAGACAAGTTCATCTGAAGTAATACCACCTTCAGGTCCAATTAACACTAAAATGTTTTCAGATTTAGACATTGTTTTTAAAACGTTTTTTAGAAGAAAGGTGTCATCTGCTCTTTCATAACACACTAAAATAGAATCATATTGATCAAATGGTAAATGATTGATTGATGTAAAATCATAGATGAAAGGCATCATGCATCTTTCGGATTGTTCAGATGCTTCTTTTACAATGGAAAGATAACGGCTTATTTTTTTATCTTCTCTTTCAGAATCAATTTTAATGATAGAACGTTTAAAAATAGTAGGAAATATGGCATAAATACCTAGTTCAGTTGCCTTTTCTAAAAACAATTCAAACCGGTCTTTTTTAATTAATGCTTGAGCAATTGTTATTTTATAATTGGCTCTAGAAGGCAAATGTGTTTCTTTAATCAAACAAGTAACAAGATCTTTTTGAATTTGAATGATTTCACAAAGGTAGGTTTTTCCTTGTTCATCCAAAACATAGATTTCTTGTTTTTCTTTGTAACGCAAAACATCTTTGATATGATGAACGTCATTTCCCATAATCAAAGCTTCATTGTTTCTGATTTGATTGTTTTTCACAAAATATCTTTGCATAAAATCACCCACTTAATGATAGCATATATTTCTTATTTTTTGGAAAAAAAATAACCGAAAATTCGGTTATTTTAGAATTGATAGGTTCCATTTTGAATATCGATTAAAATTGCAGGTATTTGCGTGGCTCCTGAAAAATAGTAATTAGATACATTTGTCTCATCGATATCTTGATTTTTGATGATTAGAAAAACAGGTGTAACTACTTTCGTTTTTCCAACTTTATCTAGATATTCAGTTTGTAGGGAAGACGTCGCGTTATCCACGTTTAGAAAATATATGTGGTATTCTTCGTAAGTGTTCGCAAATTCCAAAACTGTTGATTTAATTGAAATGCAATTAATGCAAGTAGGGGAATAGATGTAAACAAAGTAAATATCATTTTCTTGACTGAATATTTCATCATAATCTAAAATATAATCAAATTGATCATAGTCCATCCCATACGTAATGGTTGTTTTCTCGCAAGCTAATAAAGTGAAAAAGCTAAAAACGAGTATTGAGAAAAGCATTATTTTTTTCATAAAGTACCCTCAAATAGTTTCATTAAAAATATTATAACAGACCCTTTGTGTTTTTTTTGTGAATTATTAATACTTTTGAACAACTTCATAGGCTCTTGCGGCTTTTCCATCTCTTAAGGTTACTACGGTGGTATCTGTATATTTACTAAGTACTTCCATTTTTTGAGGAGGAGTCGCCAAAACAATTTGAACAGGTAATTTTTGAATAAATTCCATCATAGATTTAATTCTTGATGTATCCATTTTATCAAAGACTTCATCAAATAAAATCAGTCCAATGGTATCTTGAAGATGGCCTCGTGAGGCTTGTTGGAACACACGTACAAAGGAAGCAATGGTCGCTACATAGAACGGAACTTGTGTTTCTCCACCTGATTTTTCTTTAAAGACTTTTGAGTAAAGAATAATATCGCCAACTTCATTTCGAATCTTGATATCATAATCCATGTAGGTTCTGTAATCGGTGAATTTATTTATAGCTCCATTTGAATTTAAATCTTCTGATGCTAAATTGATAAAGAGTTCTTCTAGTTGTCTTTGATATTTCATTTCGAAATCGTAGTTAAAGATTTCTCCACCTGTTTTCATCGATTCATCGCTTAAAACCATGTCATAGTAATCGCCATATTCTTTGCTTTTTGGGAAGATGAATTCGTAAATGTCGTTTCCGAAATGAATGGTATGAAGAGTATCATTTATTTTTTTAATTTCTTCTTGTGCCGACACAATGTAATTTCTTAATTTTGCAATAAAATCTTCTTTGAAGAGTTTCTCAGCAGCTTCTCTTGCTTCTCTCACTTTGCTTTCGTATTTTACGAGTTCAGATTTTACTAGTTTGTTCATTTCATCTAAGTAAGAATCCATATACTCTAAACCAAATTGATAACTTAAATTATAAAGGCTTGCATACTTAAACTGTTTTGTTTTTAAAGAATCTTCTAGATTTCTTAAATTCGATAACTCTACTTCAATTCTTGATTGATATTCTATTACAACTTGTTTTGTGTCTTTTGTATTATCAAACTCTTGATGATATAACGCATAGGCTTGTTGGTCGATGGTTGGATTGCTTTGAGTTAATTCCAAACATTCTTTTTTAAGAGTTGTAATTTTTTGTTCAAGATTTAATAAATCTTCTTGAGCCTTTAATTCATCTGAACTTAATTTACCGTTATCTTCGTATACTTTTCTTCGATTGGAATTAAATCCTCTCATTTCTTCTTTGATGTTTTCATATTCTACACGAATTTGATTGATGGTTTCCTTTGGTAAATTTTGTTTTTTCAAAACCAAAGCTTTTCGTTTATCTTTTAGGACAGTAAGGGAGAAACTAGCTTGAATCATTTCAATTAATCCTTTTAAATTCAAACTTGAAATGGCGCTGTTTTCTTCTACAATCAAGTTGATTTGATTGGAAATTTCATTATATTTTTCTTTAGATGAAACAGCTTGTTTACGCCATTTTTCTAGTTGTTCTTCTTGTGCTTGTTTCCCAATAAATGGTTTTTCAGTATTCTTGTTTAGACTTCTGACTGTAAAGGAACGATAGACCATTCCCGATTTGGTAATAGCTTGAGGATGAGTTTCAAGTTCTAAGACATCTTTCACCATGATTAAGTTTCCGCAAACCATATTGATGTAATGTTTTGCGTCCACGTTTTCAGATGAAATGATGGAAGCTAAGGAGTCTTTTTGAACGTTGTCAAAATGTTGGATTTTTTTGGTATTTACAAGTCCAATTCCATAAATCGTTAATTGATCTTTTAATTTGTTATATACTTGGAGTGCCTCATCAAAGTAACGAGGTTCAACTATTAAATTAAATCGTTGTTGACCTAGATAATCTTCTACTGTGTTATGCCAAGAAGGATCTGTCACTTCTAGTAATTCTGCTAAAACATGGACAGAAATATCTACTCCATAGCGCTCTTTCACGCCAACTTCAATGCTTGATTGTAGTTTTTTCACCATTGGATTGTAACGCATTTTGTGATTTTCTAAATCTTTTAGAATTTGATAGATGTCATTAATTTCAGCAACAAGTGTTCTTCTTATTTCTTCTAATTTTCCTGATTCTTTGGTGTTTTCATCGATAGTAGAAAGTAAATTTCTATCCATTTCAAGTAAATGAAGTTTTATTTTTTCATAGTTTGTTTCATTGATATTCATAAAATCAACTTTTGCTAAATCATCATAGATCTTCTTTTTGTATTCGGATTTTAATTCAGCAATTACCGGTTTTACTTTATCGATTCTTCTGGTAAAGTATCGTTTAATTTCTTCTTGTTCATCAATTTTTTGACCGAGACTTAAGATTTCTTTGTCGTAAAGTTCTCCCGCTTTGAATGTATCATCGTTTTGCAACATGGAATATATTTCTTTGCTTCTCTCGTCTAACAAATCGAGTTGATGATCTAAGTCTTGAATCATTTTTTTATTTTTATCTCTAGAAATATTGATTTTTTCTATGGCTTTGTTTTTGCGAGAAATTTCTTCTTTTGTCGATTCCACATCGATCACTTTTAAGAAATACTCTAAGAATTGTTTTTGGTCTTGATTCTTTTGAATTTCTTCATACGTATCTTTGATTTCTTTTAAATCTAGGATTTTTTGTTTGATGATCTTTAAAGTGGCTTCTAGATCTCGATAAGCATGAATAGATTCCTTAATGGATTCTACATCTAAAGTCTTTTCTTCGAGCAAATAATGATAGATAAAATCTTTCACGTCCGCAATGGGTTTAAAAGCTAATGCTTTTGGAAGCAAAGAAAAGTATGTTTCATTGATTGACCCAAATTTAGATCGAAATGCAAGTTTTGCTTCTCTTCGAGTTAGAAAAATTTTGTCAACTATTTTGGTTTTTTTGAAATTAACAGTTGTTAAAATTCTTCCTTCAGAATCCACAAACAATGACTCAATGATTTTTGACTCAAATTCATAGAAAATCACTTTAGGTGGTAGAACTTCTCCAAAGGCATCAATGACTGCTCCAACTGTAAAGTAAGTTTCTTTTGTTTCATCGTAAAATTCAAGAGCAACGTGACCTGTAATGTCCCCATCCCTTAGATATTCTTGATTGTCAATTCCAAGTTTGCATTTAACGTATCCTCTTAAATCCCGTTTGCTTTTTTCATTGGCTGCCAAATTAAAAATTTGATCTCCTGCAGTGATAACAAAAGCAATGGCATCCACAATGGTTGATTTTCCAGTTGCGTTTTGTCCAGTAATTAAAGTGTTATTTTTAATGTAAATGGTTTCATTCGCAAAATAATGCCAATTGATTAAACGAACTTTTGTGAGTTTTTTCATAATTTATTCATCTCCCTCATCATTTCCAGATACTCTGTTAATGAGATCATATACATCGTTGATTTGATGTGTATTTATCGCTAATAGAATGGTTGGATAAATGACGACTTTTGTATTGCTTTGCGTAATATCACCAAGTGGTTCTATTAAATTAAACTTTTTATACATTCTAAGAATTGTTACTAAATCTGTTTTGTTAATTTTCCGTTTTAGTTCTAAAGCATCATATTTTTGATGAATTTCGCTAATGGAGATAATGACATTATCATTAATCGATGTTTGGACTAAATGTTGATGATATAAAATCCGTAAAATAAGTAAGACGAGGGATTCTTCTTTTTTTAATTTTAACAAATTATGATGTTCTTTATGAACAAGCTGAATGGCCCCAGTTTCTCTATCAAGTAATATTTCAAAATTCATTACTTCAAAATATTCATCAAAATAATTTTTAAAACTTAAAACAAAGTAATATTGTTCCTTGTTATCTTTTTTATCTCTTGCTAAAAATCCTGTTGAAAGTAACTTATTACAGGTATCTGCGAAAAGTTGTTTTTGACCCATGTTTAAATTTTCATAGTTTTCTAAAATCATGTTAATACCCCCTTATGATTTCAAAATCGGTTAATTGAAATCGCTTATGTTCTATCTCGTTTTCCAAAGGTTGGATGTAATAATTCATTTCATCTCCTGCATACACTAAAATGTATAACAGTCTAAGTACCGCTTCATCGGACATATCACTTCGTAAAATCTCTGAAGCTTTAATGGTTGATTTCACTAAGAAATAGTCGTTTAGATATTTTTTAATGACATCTTCACTGTAATTTGTTTCAAATTCCTTGTAAAAATCTTCTTGAAGTTGATTGGATGGTGTGATTTCATTTTCATAAAGAAACTGTGCATCAGCGTGTGAATAAGCGCCTCTTGGTGTATAAAGTGAATGTCCACTTATTTGTAAATTTGAAGAAAGAGTAAACAGTGGTTTGATCGCTTTAAGAGCTTGTTCTGATTTATGAATTTTAACTTTTGAAGCCGTATACCAAAGAATTCGGTTCAACTTTCCAATAATATTTTGATCATCATTTAACAAGAATTTAATTTTTGCAATTGTTGTATTGACATATATTTTGTTTTTATTATCTATTTCATCAATGATAGAATTTATAGAATTATAAATATCTATCATATCATCAATTTTTTTATTTGCTTTCACTCTTGCTAGTTCATAATTGTTATGAGATTTGATTAAATATTCTCTTGCAATTATTTCCATAATTACGGGGTCTTGTTGATATTCTTCTAGTTTTTTAATGATTTGCATTTTGTATTTATTGACGTTATCGCTTGTTTTCAAGCGATAATATGCCTGATCTACTAGTTCGACCTTATAGTTAACTAACAAATGAATTAAATCTTTAATTTCTGAATTATCAATAATAGTTTTGATATAATACTTAAGTCTTGAATCTAATTTTCTGATTTCTCTTACAAAAGCAATTGTATTCTTATAGATTTGATCAATTACCATTGCATATTCGACGTGTTCACTTGTAATCAAAGAGTAAACGGTGTAAATATAACCTCTAAATTCATGGTTTTCTTCATCGTATCCATAAAACGTATCTTGAGAGATTGTTTTTAGCGCTTCAATAATCGTTATGGCATAATCTCTAAAGTTTAAAACTTCTACGTAATCATTGTTGACATCAATATCAATCCATTCACATTCTTCTAAACGTCTTAATATTTGATTCGCTTTATCTCTTATTGATGTTTCTTGATCAAAATCAGAATCTTCTCCTTCTTCCAAAGGATTCATTTCAAGATAATCCATGATTACTTGTTGTGCTATTTGTTTATCCATTCCTAAAATAGAGCCTTGTTCATAGGCTTTAAATATTTCAAATAATGAATTAACGTATAATTCTTGGTTTTTTCCAGATAATAAATTAAAAAACTTTTCCGGTATGATTTTAAATAATTCCATCTTTTCACATCCTCACATTATTTGTCTTCTCGTGAATATTCAAACCGACCACCAACGAGACTTGATAAAGTATTTTCAATCAATATCCAGTCTTTTCGAAACGATTTCAGTGTAGCAATACCATCGGGAGTAATTTGATAATAACGACGGCTCATGCCTTTTTTGTTTTTTTCTTTATAAGAAGAAATTTTGTCATCTTCTAAAAGTCTTTTTAATGCAAAATAAAGCGTAGCTTCCGTTAATTGAAAATGTTGGTCGCTTACGCTTTCTATAATTTTAGAAATTTCATACCCATAACTATTGAATTTTGATAGAATGGACAAAATAATATAATCGGTAAATCCTCTTATGTATTCACCGCTATTCGTCATTATCTCACCCCCCTACACTATATAATCACGTTATGTATATCGTGGTTATACATAATCTGGTTATATTATAACTGATTAGGTATTGTTTGTAAATAATATTTTTCATTTTTTTAAAATTAAATGCTAGAAAAGAAAAACTCACATGGTAGAATGTGAATTTTTTTTATATATCTAGTGTTAATTGTTCTATTTTAGGTTTTTTAATAAAAGCTTCATTTATGTCTTTCATTTTGTATAATATATTATACTTTTTGCATTCTTCTTTGAATACTTTTTTTAAATGGTTGGCACTTGGAGATAAACAGACATACTGGTCATGAAATTGCGTTTGATACATCTTTTTCTTTTCAGGAAACAATTCATCTAACCGCTCATAAAAGTACTCTCGTTGATTTTGTCTTAATGTTACTCCAAACATGGGGTAAATAAATTTCGCTTGATGAAGATGTGCTAAAAGGACAAGTTGTCTCACGTTTTCTTCTGTATCATTAATGAAAGGAAGAATTGGCATCATAAGAATTCCAGCAAAAATATTTGCATAAGCAAGTTTTTCAAGTGTTTCAAATCGTTTCGAAGAAAAACAGACGTGAGGCTCAATTATTTTGCTTAATTCATCAGAGGCGGTCGTAATGGTAATTTGGACAATGACAGATTGGTTTTTATTTATTTCAGTCAGAAGATCAATATCTCGTTCAATTAAATTGCTTTTTGTCGCAATTGATACTCCAAATTCGTATTTTTTAAATAACGAAAGTGCTTTTCTTGTTAATTCAAGTGATTGCTCGAGTGGATTATAGGGATCTGACATAGCTCCCATTCCAACAATTCCTTTACGCTTCTTTTTTGCAAGTTCGTTTTCTAATATGAAAAGAGCATTTTCTTTTATTTTAATTTCATCAAATTCTTCGATTTTGTAGCAATCACTTCGGCTATCACAATAGATGCATCCATGGACACATCCTTTATACAGATTCATGTTATAATCTTGTGCAAACCACATGAAAGGATTTGCCCGGACTTTTTGAAGGATTGTTTTCGCTTTTATTTCTTTCATCGATTTACCACCTAATATTTGTTTTACTTATTATATCAATCTTAAGAAGGAAACTCAAGCATCTAAACTAAATGCATTCTATTGATTTTTTTGAATTATTTTCTAGAGAAAACTTGACCAAAAATATATCAGATGGTACAATGAATTTAATTTAAATTGATTTTTTTATTATTGAATCTAACTTTAATTTTGGAGGATGTTTTATGGGGAAATTTTGTTCAAATTGTGGTTCACCAGTGGATGAAAATCAAGACGTTTGTTTGAATTGTGGGAAATCATTGAATTATTCTTCTAAACAAAAAAACGTAATGGTTGAAAAAGGTAATACTACTATATTTGGTGTTTTAGGATTTTTCATTCCATTGGCAGGTCTTATTTTATTTGTTCTTTGGAAAGATGAAAGACCAAAAGCAGGAAAAGCAGCCATAACCGGTGCTGTTATTGGATTTATTCTTGCTGTTTGTTTTGGAGTTTTACTTGCGATGGCGGCCGCTACTGCAGGAATGTAACTTGTAAGATTTTGTTTTAATTAAAAATATATTTTAAGGAGAAAATACATGGGAAATTATTGTCCAAAATGTGGTTCACAAGTCACTGAGAATCAAGATTTTTGTTTAAACTGTGGTAAAGCGTTGTCTCATGATTCAAATGATTCCTCTTCAGGTTACAGTGTAAATGAAGGTAGTACCATTGGATTTGGAGTACTAGGTTTTTTCATTCCATTAGCTGGAATTATACTGTTTATCATTTGGAAGGACAAACGTCCTAAAGCATCAAAAAGCGCTGGTATTGGTGCTGTTATTGGTTTTGTTGGAGCGATTATTTATGGAATATTGATGTGGGAATTGATGTCTTCCTTATAAAAAATATTTACATGTAATTATTATTCTTATTTAGGAGATGAATTATGGCTAAATTTTGTTCAAATTGTGGATCTCCAGTAAATGAAGATCAAGATGTTTGTTTAAAATGCGGGAAATCATTAAACACTGTTTCAAAAAAAACTTATGTGGAAGAAGATTCCACTGCCATTTACGGCGTATTAGGTTTTTTTGTCCCACTGGTTGGGCTTATTTTGTTTCTTCTTTGGCAAGACGAGAGACCAAAAGCCGCAAAATCAGCTGGAAAAGGTGCTTTAATTAGCGTCATAATTGGATGTGCAGTTGGGCTTATTTATCTAATTATTTTCTTAATTATTATTTTGACTGTTCCAAGCGATTTTATAAGTAGTTTTTCACACTTATCAATGTATTTGTTGCATTAATGAATTATAGGAGGATTTTATGACAAAAAGAAACCTTGGTACGATGGTACTTCTTTACTTTATTACTTTTGGAATTTATCCGCTTTATTGGTATATTAAATTTCAAATGGAATTAAAACAACAAACCAATGAAGGGTTTGGCGGTTTAGGGCATTTTCTTGCTACAGTTTTCACTTTCGGGATTTATGAAATTTACTGGCAATACGCTGCAGGAAAACGTTTAGCAAAATTAGGGCTTGAAGACAAATCTACTGTGTACTTGATTGTTGGGATATTTCTACCTTTTCTATTAAATCCATTTTTAATGCAAGACCAAGTTAATTCTTTAACTTAATTAGAACGTCACTCTTTGGTGGCGTTTTTTCTTTAAAAAAAGCAACCAATTTTGGTTGCTTTTCATTTTATTTATTTTTTAGAAAAATTAGATTTAAACTTTCCCCATTTTGATTTTGAAGATGGATCTTCTTCGAACCTAGATAATTGTTCAAATAATTTCCTTTGCTCTGTAGATAATTTAGATGGCGTCATAACTGAAATAATGACATGCTCGTCACCTTTCATTTTAGTTCTAACGTTTGGTGCACCTTTTCCACGTAATCGAAACTTCGAATCACTTTGAGTGCCAGATGGGATTTTTAATAATACTTTTCCGTAAACGGTTGGTACTTCTATTTCTCCACCTAGTGCTGCTTGAGAAAAAGTAATAGGAATATTGATAATAATATCGTCGCCTTCGCGAACAAAGGTATCGGATGCTTTCACTTCGAATACAATGTATAAGTCACCATTATCTCCTCCGTTTGCCCCTTTATTACCAAATCCTTCTAAACGAATTTGTTGACCAGTTTCAATGCCTTCAGGAACCTTAATTTCAACTTCTTTGTTGATTTTTTCGACTCCCTCTCCATTACAAGTAGGACATTTATTGGTAATCTCTTTTCCAGTTCCTTTACATACCGGACAAGTCGTTCTCGTTTGTGTACGCCCAAACAAGGTTTGTGATTCCATAATAACTGTTCCTGTTCCACGACACCTCGAACAAACATGTACATCTTTAGCCGAAGCCGCTCCCGTTCCATGACAAGTATGACATTCATCATATACTGGCACTTTGATTTTTTCTTTTTTACCAAAAATAGATTCTTCAAAAGTAATCGTCATTCGTCTTTGAATGTCTGCACCTTTTTGTTGTCTTGTTCTTGAACCTTGTTGAGGACGACCTCCTCCACCAAAAAAGGCAGAGAAAATATCGCCAAAATCAAATCCACCACCAGAGAAACCTCCATTACCAAAATTGGGGTTTGTCGCTTGATGACCAAATTGATCGTATTGTGCTCTTTTGGTTTCATCGCTTAAAACTTCATAAGCTTCTTGGACTTCTTTAAATTTGGCTTCCGTATTCTTTTCTGTTGATACATCTGGATGATATTTCTTTGCTAAATTTCGGTAAGCTTTTTTAATTGAGTCGTCAGTTGCTCCTTTTTGAACCCCTAAGACTTCGTAGTAATCGCGTTTCTCCATACCTTCACCTCAAAGACATGACAAAAAGCAGTTTCCTGCTTAATGTAATGCTTATTTTTTAAACTTCTTTATAATCTGCGTCAAATACTTCTTCGTCTTGTTCGGAGTCCGAATCTGATTTGGCTTCACCGTTTGCGGCTCCACCTTGGTCTTGTTGTTGATTGGATTCTTTGTAAACACGTTCCGATAACGCTTGTGCTGTTTTTTCAAGAGCGTCTTTTGCAGTTTTGATACGATCTAAGTCGTCACCTTTTAGAGCTTTTTCAACGTCTTTAATTTTAGCTTCTGCGTCTTTTTTCTCAGAATCGGTCACTTTATCGCCTAAATCTTTTATTGCTTTTTGCGTCATAAAGATCATTTGATCGGCTTCATTTCTAAGGTCTGCTTCTTCACGTTTTTGTTTATCTACTTCTGCATTTTCTTCAGCTTCACGAACCAAACGATCAATTTCTGCATCCGATAAACTGGTTCCGCTTTGAATGGTAATGGAATTTGCTTTTCCAGTTGCGACGTTTTTCGCATGAACATTTACAATTCCATTTGCATCGATATCGAATTTCACTTCAATTTGAGGAATTCCACGTGGTGCAGGCGGAATATCTCCTAATTGGAAGTGTCCTAATGTTTTATTGTCTTTTGCCATAGATCTTTCACCTTGTAGTACATGAATGTCTACGGTTGGTTGATTATCTGCAGCGGTTGAAAATACTTGAGACTTGGATGTTGGAATGGTTGTATTTCTCTCGATTAATTTGGTGAAAACGCCACCTAATGTTTCAATACCTAAAGAAAGTGGGGTTACATCAAGTAATAAAATGTCTTTGACGTCTCCTTGTAAAACTCCGGCTTGAATGGCTGCGCCCATTGCGACAACTTCATCTGGGTTAATGGAACGGTTTGGATCTTTTCCTAAAATGCTTTTAACGGCATCTTGAACAGCTGGAGTTCTTGTGGAACCTCCAACAAGCAAAACTTGATCTATGTCTTTAGCGGTCATTTTTGCATCTGACAATGCTCTTCTTACTGGTTCTACGGTTCTTTGAACTAAATCATGAGTTAATTCGTTAAATTTAGCTCTTGTTAATGCTTTTTCTAAATGGACAGGTCCAGAAGATGTCATTGAAATGAATGGCAAAGAAATTTGACTTGATGTAATGGAACTTAATTCCTTTTTTGCTTTTTCAGAGGAATCACGAAGTCTTTGTAATGCCATTTTATCTTTGTTTAAGTCAACGCCTGTTTCTTTCTTGAATTCTTCAACTAACCATTCTACGATTCTTTGATCAAAGTCATCTCCACCTAAGTGATTATCTCCACTGGTTGAAATTACTTCAAATGTTCCATCACTTAGCTCAAGGATTGATACATCAAACGTTCCACCACCAAGATCATAAACTAAGACGGTTTGTTCCTTATCTGTTTTATCAATTCCATAGGCTAAAGCTGCAGCAGTTGGTTCGTTTATAATTCTTTTAACTTCAAGCCCTGCAATTTTACCTGCATCTTTGGTTGCTTGACGTTGAGCGTCATTAAAGTAAGCTGGAACGGTGATGACTGCTTCAGTTACTTTTTCTCCAAGATACGCTTCTGCAGATTCTTTTAAGTTTCTTAAAATCATTGCACTGATTTCTTGGGGAGTATAATTTTTGTTATTTACATTTACTTTTTGAGACAATCCCATTTTACGTTTAATGGAATATACGGTGTTTGGGTTTGTGATAACTTGTCTTTTTGCAACTTCTCCTACTTGAATTTCGTTGTCTTTGAATGCAACGACCGATGGAGTTGTTCTATTTCCATCTAAATTTGGAATTACTTTTGCTTCTTTGCCTTCCATTACGGCAACGCATGAATTTGTGGTTCCTAAATCAATACCTATTATTTTCATAATGTCATCTTCTCCTTTTACGCAACATTTTGATTGTTGCTATCAATATTTTCTGAATCTGATAATTCTTCTATTTCATCTTTTGAAATTATATTTATTATAACCATTGCTGGTCTTAATAATCTGTCTTTAAACATATAGCCTTTTTTTACAATCTTAGTAATGGTGTTATTTGGTAAGGTTTCATCTTCAATGGAGTCAAAAGCATGTTCTGTATTTGGATTAAATACATCTCCAATTTTCGTTTCAATGACTGAAACGCCTTCTTCGACCAATGGACTATAAATCATATCTTTAATCATTTTAAATCCATATAAGAAATTTTTAAAATTAGGATCATCGGTTTCAATTAATAATGCTTGATCAAAAACCTCAATGGCATCGATTAATTTTTCTGCAACACTCATCGAAGCATATTTTCTTTCTCTTTTTAAGTCTTCGGATGTCCTTTTTTTGTAATTGTCCATTTCAGCTAAGACACGTAAATATTTATCTTTTACGTTTTGAAGTTCTTCTTGAATTAATTCAAGCTTATCTTCTAAAGATTCTTTCTTTTTCTTTTCTTTTTTAGTTTTATGATCTTGCTCAGATAATTCTTTTAACTCTTCTTGATCTTTCAATTCTTTTTCTTTTTCGCTCATCGTTTTATTTACTCCTCTTCGTATAATTTAGATATGTGTTTTGCTATAAATTTCATTAAAGGAATTACCTTTCGGTACTCCATTCTAGTAGGTCCTACTACTGAAATCGTGCCTTTTTCGCCTTCTTTTGTATGGTAAGTAGAGGAAACGACTGTGCAATCTTGCATAGATGTCACTTGGTTTTCAGTTCCTATTTTTACCGATACGCCATCCCCATTTGTTTCAATGATTTTAAAGATTTCGTTGTTTTCAATGGTTGTGATAAATTCTCTTAATTTTTGAATATCGTTAAATTCTGGTTGATATAGCATATTGGATTGTCCGGTTAAGTAATACTTCGTTTGTGCAAATTTAGAGAAAGCTTCAATAAATGAATCAACGATGGTTTCGCGATATTTTAAAAGTTCTTTGATTTTATGATGTTGAATTTCATAATGCAATTTTTCAGATACTTTTGAAATTGGTGTATCAATTAAAAGTTCATTTAAAAGTTCGATCACTTTAACTAATTCTTCCATTTCAGTGTCTTCAGAAATAGTAATGTGTTTTGATTCAACATAACCAAAGTTGGTTATCACAAGAATTAACGCTTGTGTATCTTTTAAAGGGATTAATGATACTTTTTTGACTTTTGAATGAAACGCATTTGGTCCTAAAGAGATTGCTGTACAATTGGTTGCTTGGCTTAAAAGATTAATCGCTTCTTTTATGATTTCATCTCGTTCGTTTTCTTTGTTTTCGAAAATTGTTTCGAATTCAAAAAATCCATCCGTTTCTTCATCTAAATTTTTTAAGATGGTTTCAATGTAATATCGATATCCTTTTTCGGAAGGAATTCTACCACTTGAAGTATGAGTTTTTTCTAAATACCCTAAATCTTCAAGATCACTCATCTCATTTCGAATGGTCGCAGGTGAGACATCCATAAACTTAGATAAGCTTCTAGAACCAATTGGTTCTGCGGTTTTAACGTATTCATCGACGATTAATTTTAAGACTAATTCTTGACGCTCAGAAAGCATAGGCTCACCCCTTTAGCACTCCAATATCTCGAATGCTAATAATATTATACTAAAGCCTTTTAGCAATGTCAAGCATTGAGTGCTAATTATTTTTATAATAAGAACGTTTTCATTAAAGATTCAATTTTTTGACAAAAAAAGATGATTTTTCTTTGATAGAAAAATCATCTTTTGCGATATGTAATGTGCTTCTTTATTTTGTTTTCTTTTTTTGAAAGGACTCAACAAATTTTTTAGCAATCATAGGATCAAATTGGGTTCCGGAGTTTTTCATGATTTCATCAATAGCAAATTCATGAGTCAATGAATCTCTGTAAGGTCTAGAAGATGTAATTGCATCATAAGCATCTGCGATGGCTATGATTCGGGCACGGTAAGGAATTTCTTTTCCTTTTAGCCCTTGAGGATATCCTGTTCCATCCCATCTTTCATGGTGAGATAATATATCTTCTGAAAATTCAGCGTAATCTGCCGAAGCGGATAAAATTCGATACCCTATTTCTGGATGTCTTTTTATTTCATTCCATTCATCGTTTGTCAGTTTACCTGGTTTATTAAGAATTGCTTCGTCAATCGCAATTTTTCCGATGTCATGAAGATTTCCAATAATCTTAAGTAAATTGATTTCATCTTTTCTCATGCCTAAGATTTGACCTATTTTTTGACAATACTCAGAAACTCTTTTTGAATGGTACTCTTCTCTTGGATTTTTAACATGCAGTGTATTCAAAATAGTTTTTATCGCATCATTACGATTGCTTGATATCTCAAAGAGTTTGTGTTTATACATGTCATCTTCTGCAATTTTAAAGATTTCTTCGATTGGTGTATTTCCTGCTTTTGTTTCAACACCAAATGCAACGGAAATATTCATGCCTTCTACTACTTGTTTTTCAATAGTGGCTTTGGCTTTTTCAATTAAATTCATTGCCTCTGATTTGTTAGTATTGGCGAGGAGTATTACAAATTCATCTCCACCAATTCGTGCGATAATTCCTTTATTTTTAAAGGATTCGAAGAGAGAATTAGCTACTGTTTTTAACAATAAATCTCCTGAATCATGCCCAAAGGCATCATTCATTATTTTTAAACCATTGATATCTGCCATGATGATAGAGATTGGTAAAAAATCTTCTTGGTCCAAACGGACTAATTCTTCTGTGTAATATCGTCTATTTTTTAATCCGGTTAACGGATCATGATAACTTAAATACAAAATGGATTGTTCAAATTCTTTTCTTTTTGTGACATCTTGGGAAAAAATGGTAACTCCAATAATCTCTTTTGAATCATTTCGAATCGGTGTATATAATTCTTCTAAAAATTTTCCTTTATTGGTTTCAACTTCAAATACTCTTGTAAATGATTCACCTTTTAAAGCTTTATCAATACAGGATTTTACTCGATAATTCATTGTATCATTCGAAATATAATTCAGATAATGTTTGTCTTTTTCAATATCAACTTTGTAATATTTATTCATTGAATATTTATGAAAGTCATTATACACTAAGTATTTCCCTTCTAAATCAAGAGCGAAGATTTCCATTGTTTTTGGAGAATCAATACTTGCTTGAAGCAAGATATGTTGACTTTTTGCTTGTTCTGAAAACATTAATCGTTGGCTTTGATTGGTAAGGGAAATAGCTAAAATTGTGGTAAGTATAGGGAATAATCCTAAAAAGGCTGGTAAGATATTTGGAATAACTACGACTGCAGTTTCCCATGGAAGAGCTATTTGGCATAATATTGTAATAATATGAGCAAATAGTCCAAAGATATAGTACTCTAAAAAAATAGGCATTTTTGGTAAACGGTGACGGAATCGTCTCCAAAGCAATCCAAATCCAGCGGTTGTAACAATGGTTAAAACACCAGCATATACTCCTGATCCTCCAACAAAGATTCGGTATATTACAGCAATGCTTCCCGCAATGATGGTTGATAATACACCAAAAAACGCTCCTGTAATACTCAACAAGACACTTCTTGTATCAAATATAAGTCCTTCAGAAATTCTCCAAGGAAACATCATAATTAAAACCGCAAATCCACCGATTAACACTCCGATGAGAATTCTTTTTGTCGTGTTTTTCGTGTCTGGTAAAAAATCAGATGCCCCATAGATAAAAACAAGTGCAAATAATAGTATGGCGTTCTGAATTACTTCAGATACTGTAAAAAAAGTTTCACTTGCAAATACGTCAAGCATATATATCTCCTCCTTACCAGTATTTCATTCAATTATACTTAATTTCCTTTGACTTTACAAGGAACTATGCATTTTTGATTAAATGATTTCGTGTCCTATTTACCGTGATAAATAGAAATTTGTTTTTTTTATTTCTGACATTTTTCCTGATTGTCCATGACCTGGATAAATTAAGGTCTGATTTGATATCTTTTCTTTTAATTTTAGAATAGAATCATTCATCATTTTTTGATTTCCTGTTTTTAAATCGGTTCTTCCAATGCTATCGGTAAATAGTGTATCTCCAGAAAAAAGAAATTTATCGATTAAATAACAAGAAGATCCAATTGTATGCCCTGGTGTGTGAAGAAGCGTAATTTCTTGATCTTCAAACAAGATCTTGGAATTGTCTTGTAAATACTTCACTTCTTGTTCTGGCTTTAATGTAAAGCTAGAATGAAACGATTTCGCATAATTAAAGGATTCATCAAATAAATTTTGTTTATCGAGTTCATGAATATAGATAACAAACTTCGAATGCTTTTGCAATAATTTAATGTCTCTTAAATGATCGAAATGTCCATGAGTTAATAATACCATTTGTAGTTCAAAATTAGACGTTGATAAATACTCAAGGATTTGTGCACCGTTAAAACCTGGATCAATTACAATTGCCTTGTTTTTTTTCACAAGAACGTATGTGTTTTCGAATGCGATGTTTTGATTAAATACTTGAATTTTCATTCTTTCACCATGTATGCTGCACCATATATCCCTGCATCATTTCCTAACGTTGCTATTTTGAAAGTCGTGTGAAGAATAAACGGCTTAACGTATTTATAATAATGTTGTTCTATTTTTTGAATTAAAAAATCACCTGCATTGGAAACGCCACCACCTATAACAAAGATTCCAGGATCAATCACATAAGTAATTAATGCCATAGCATAGGCTAAATAATCCATGGATTCATCAGCGATTCTGTTTGCAAGGATATCGCCCATTTTAGCAAAATCAATTACTTTCTTAGCGCTTAACTTTTTAACAAATCGTAAGAGGCTATCTTCAAGGGAGTTCGCTAAGTGAATTTGTGCAAGACTGACAATTCCAGTAGCTGAGGCTACTGTCTCAAGACAACCTTGTTTTCCACAATTACATAGTATTTGATTAGTAGAATCAATCACCATGTGACCCAATTCTCCTGCAAATCCGTTGTATCCTTCCACGATACTTCCGTTGATAATAATTCCGCTTCCAATTCCTGTACCTAGCGTAAACATACAAACATTGTCATATCCTTTAGCAATCCCTTGGAACCGCTCTCCTGCTGCCGCAAGATTAGCGTCATTAGCGACTTTAATCCTTAAAGAATACGCTTTCTTTAAGTGCTTAGAAAATTCGCTTGTTACATCTACTTCTTTCCAACCTAAATTAACACAATGAATGACTTTATTATTTTGGACAGGTCCTGGAACACCAAAACCAATTCCATTTACTTCTTCTAAATTATATTTTTTTTCAATCGCTTGAGCAATTTCTGTTAAAATATGATTTCCGTTTTCGGTTTTGTTTGAAGGAATCGCCCACTTTTCAAGTAGAATACCTTCTAAATTAAATAAACCGATTTTAATGGAAGTTCCACCGATATCGATTCCTATAAGATATTTTTTCATCATTTCAACCTCTGTTTCATTATATCATGATTTTTAATAGAGTTAAAGGGGCATGCATTAAGACAAATAGGTAAAAAAAGAAAAAAACTTCAAAAATTGAAGTTATTTCTTTTCCTTATGAACGGTTTGTTTTCCACAACGTGGGCAAAACTTTTTAACTTCCATCCGATCCGGATGAGTTGTTTTATTCTTTGTAAGTGTATAGTTTTCATCTTTACATTCTGTACACTTTAAGGTAAATTGTACTCTCATATCAAATCCTCCAATCAGTCACTAATATATTCTATAATTTATCTGGTGAAAAATCAAGTAAAAGATGTTTCAAAGGTGTGTTTTTCTATTTTTTAGGAGGTATTGGGAAAAAGGGAGAAGTTTTTTTGGCATATTCTTGAAATTCTGGGTTATTTTGGTATTTTTTTTCAAGCAAAGGAATGCCTGAAACAAATAGTAAAAGATAACTAATGAGTAAAGGACTTACAATCGCTATAATTCCTAACGTGGTACTAAGAACCATTACCCATAAACTCCACCAAATTAATGTTTCACCAAAATAGTTAGGATGTCTTGTAAATTTCCACAAACCAGATGTCATAATGTGTCCTTTGTTTTCGGGCTTTGATAGAAAATGTCGTAATTGATAATCTCCGATTCCTTCAAATAATAACCCGATAAGAAAAAGAACTCCTCCAACGATTATCCAAGTAAGATGGACTGTTGTTTTTGAAGTATAGGCCGCATAGATTGGAAAAGCAATTATCATCATAAAGAATGCTTGAGACATAAACACTTTAAAGAATGCTTGAAGTCTTGGGGATTTATCTTCCCATTTTTTTCTCATTTCAACGTAGCGGAAATCTTCAGGTTTTTTGAAATTTCTAATCGAAATGTATAAGAATAATCTTAATCCCCAAAGAGTAATCAATAAACTAATCACGACTTGAAGCAAGGTAAGATTGCTTGTAAAAATAACATAAATAAAACTATAAAGACTTATAACAACAAATCCTAATCCCCAACCAATGTCAACAATTGAATTGTTGTTATGTTTTTGGGCAATTATAAAGAATACAGAAAAATAAAGCACAACGATTAGGAAAACTCCTAGAAAATAAGAAAACATTTATTCAACTTCTTCCTGAAAAGTAACCGCGACTGCCACGGCTCCAATTCCTGCATTCATTGCTACAATTGGAGAAATTTCAGTAGTATACAAAGGTGAAAGTTTCGTTAATTTTTCGATTTTTAGTGTTAATTTTTGTGCTCTTTTTAAAGCAGAAGCATGAACCATTGCATATGATTCTACTTTTCCCATTTTTAATAAATTTAAGATTTGTCTTTCATTTGCCTTTAAACTCAAGGCTTTGCGTTTGATCATTCCTTTTCCTTGTTTGTCTAAAGAAATCACAGGTTTTAAATTCATAAGTTTCGCGACAAAACCCGTTACTTTGCTAACACGTCCTTGTTTTACCATGTATTTTAATGTTTTGACCGAAACATAAATTCTTGTTCGCCTCGAAAGATCTTGAACGTGAGATACGATTTCAGAAATGGATTTACCACTATTTGCCATTTTTGCAGCTTCATAGACGATAAGTCCTTCTCCTCCTGAATTTTGGAAAGAATCTAAAATGGTTACTTTTGGATTGGTTTTTGCATATTGAGTCATGACATTAAACGTTCCACTTAATTCCTTGGCAACGGTTATTACTAATATATGATCATAATGGTCACTTAAAAAGCCAAGTGTACGTTCAACTGATTTTATGTCGGGTTGACTAGAAGAAAAATGAGAAGACACTTTTAAAAGTTCATAAAACGTTTTAGAAGAAATGGTTACTTTATCTAGATATGACACATCATCAACGAGTAAATTCATCGGTATTTGATGAATTTGGTAAGCATCTTTTAATTCATCTGGTAAATCCGCTATGGTATCACAGACAATCGCAATTCTTGGATGATCCTTTGACACTGCTTCTTGTTGGCGAATCATGTCGTCTACTTTTTGTTCTAAGATTTGTCCATATTGACGAAGTTTTAAAAAGAATTCATCTGGATGATTGGTATGAATATGAATCCGCATTTTATCAAATCTTCCTGAAATAATTAAAGAAACACCATCGTCTTTAAAGATTTCTTTTAAGTCTTGTGAGGAACGGTTGACATTGATAAGTAACGCTTCCGTACAAAAACGTTCGGTTACTGTCATTTCATGAACATCATTTAAAATTTCAAAGGTTTCAGCGTTAGTTGGAAGTTCGGAATTACCCGTTTCAAGGTAATAATTAATTCCTTCTAAAAAGGCGGTAAATCCTTCTGCTCCTGCATCTACGACTCCATTTTTCTTTAATACTTCTAGTTCTTCGGTTGTTTCTTTTAAAGCAATTTTTGCTTGTCGTAAGCTCGTTTTAAAATAAGAGTTAAAATCATCTTGCGAATCATTGATTTCAAACGCTTTTCGTAAAACAGTTAAAATCGTCCCTTCAACTGGATTCATAATCGCTTCATACGCTTTTTTTATCGCATGTTTCACGGCATCCTTAAAATCGCTCAATTTTATTTGAGCTTTGCCTTTTAAACGCTCATAGAGACCGTTAAAATATTCTGCGAATATTATACCAGAATTTCCTCTTGAGCCGTTTAGAGCCGCATTAGCGATGGATTCTAAGGTTTCTGAAAGATTGTCTGAAAGTGTGGCTTCATTTATAATTGTTTGCATTAAAAAAGACATATTTGTCCCGGTGTCTCCATCCGCAACGGGAAAAACGTTTATTTGATTTAAATGATTTTTTTGGCTAATGAGTTTTCTTGCTCCCGCAAGGAAAGCATGATAGATGTCATTGCCTTTTAATGTTAATAGTTCCATAGTTTTCCTACCTCAAAATAAAGAATGTGATACTTGATACAAACCCGCCTAAAAACATGCCCCAAATTAGATCAATAATCGTAATTTGAATGGGCCAGTTTTTTAGAGTGGCTAAATTGGTTAAATCATAAGTAGCGTAGGTTATTAAGCCAAAAAGTATACCTGCAAATAGCGCATAACTAAAAGAAGCTTTTGTTAGAGATGGTTCAATAACAAAGAACGTAAGACCTAAGATAAATAATAGGTAAAAAAGAAGAGCGGGAATCCACCTTACTTTTCCCATAAAACTTGATAAATACTTATTATATAGATTTTTTGAGATCAAAGTTAACCAAATCAAATCTACTAACAAGAATATCGCAAAAGCAATTCCATATATTTTTAAATACAACATAATATACCTCTCTTAAATACAATAAGTACTATATCACATATAGTACTTATTGTATATATATTTGCTTAAAAAAATGGGGGATATTTATCTTTTAATATTGCTTCTAATGATCCATTTATCAAAAATATAAAGTAATTGTGGCAAGATGACTAGAACAAATAACATTGATGTTATGGCTCCAATTCCAATCAGTAAGCCAATTTGCGAAATGGATACAATGGACGATATAAAGTAAATCGTAAGTCCAGATACCGCAAAAATGATAGCGGAAGTAATAATGGAAGGCGCTGTTTCAGAGATTGCTAACATAATTGATTTATCTTTCGAAGTGATTTCTCGCTCTTCAATGTACCTCTTTCCAAGTATAATTGCATAATCAATGGTGGCTCCCAGTAAAATCGTTGATACAATCAAATATCCTAAAAAGATAATTCTTGTGCCAAAGAAATAAGGAATCGCCATCGCAAAGAATACAGCGGCCTCAATGACCAAAGGTAACACCCAAGGCATGATGAAGTTTCTAAAAGTAATAAATATAATAATCATGATAGAGATAAGAGCGATAAGTAAGACAATGAGATAATCCGATGAAATCACTTCTTTGATGTCATAAGCAAAAGGAGTTGACCCAATCAAATAACTTTCTTCAAATGAAACCGAATCGACTAACGCCTTAATTTCTTCGTAATAAGCAAACGATTCGGCTGTTTCTACATCGGAATCAAGATTAATTTTAATTAAAGCATAATTTTCAGAGTAAAAATTAGGTAAATAGAGATTTAAAGTCTCAGGGTCAGTAATAACCGATTTGTAATAGATTCCTGCATCGACACTATTTACGAAGTCAAGGTTTGACAAACCTTGATAAAGCGCTCCTTCTTTTAAAGGGTCAATGCTTGTTAATATAACTATTTGATTTTCTTTTCCAAAAGTAGACTCTATATAATTGATATCATCATAATAAGTAGAACCCTCCGAACTTGAAAGAGCAGAGTCTCCATAAATGAAGACATTATGACTTTGAAAATAATAGGCAGGTCCAATGACTAATAGTAAGAATATCAAAAAGACAAAACGGCCTTTGTAGATGAATTTAGAAATCTTTGAAAAACGAATGAAATACACTTTGTGTGTTGTTTTATCAATCCATTTACTAAACAGTTTAATTAAAATAGGCAAAACAACTAAAGAGACAATCAAACTAAAGAAAATCGCTTTTGCAAAGACAATTCCAATGTCAAGTCCAATCGTAAATCGCATGAAAATTAATGCAAGAAAACTAACTCCAGTTGTTAGTGCAGAAGCGATAACTGGTTTTTTAATCTTCTTCATTGCGTTTTTAATTGACGTATCAGTATCATTGCCCAGTTCTTTTTCATGGTGATACGAATTTAAAATAAAAATAATATAATCCAGTGAAATGGCAAGCTGCAAAGCAAGAGCCATACTTGAAGTAATAAAGGATATACTTGGAAGAATTGCGTTTGTCCCAAGATTTAAAATAATAGCCATTCCAGCAACAAGCCCAAATATTAAAATATCCACAAATGATTTACTCATAATTAATAAAATAATTAAAATAATTGGAATAATAATTATCGTAATTTTAAATACTTCAGAAGAAATGGTATTTCTAGAAAATATAGTGGAAATTGCTGATCCACTCATCGAGTAATCATAATTTTCGCCGTCAAGGTAAGTAGTAATTTCATCTACAGCCGTTTCGGTTTCAGAGGATGAATTTGAAGTATCAAATGAAACGAGAAAAAGTGATTCTCCTTCATTATAAAATGAAGAGATTGTACTAAAAAACTCTGTTTTTAATGCTTCAGGAAATCCATCCACAAGACTCATAAATGCTTCTGTATAACTTAACCCAAGACCTAGTAGATAAGACATTGTCGAATCTAATACAGCTGCTTCTTCTAAGCCAACTTGGCCTTTAATAATCTCAAAGGTAACGGGATTAAAATAATCATCTAAATAAACCACTCTTTTAACATGGTCGATGTTTTGAATCTGTGTTTTTACGAGTAAAGCATCCGAAACGGAATTCTCATCAAATGCAATTCTTGCATAAGAAGTACTTCCAAATTCTTCTTCTAAAAGTGTAAGTCCAATTTTGGACTTGGTATCACTTGGTAAATATTCAGCTAAATCATAATTTACATTTACTTGAGTAATCAAAATTCCAGCAACAATTGTTAATAAAGCAAAAATTGTTAATATTATTTTTGATTTCATACTCATTCTCCCTTTATTTTAAAAATAAACGTTAGTTTATTTTTATCCCATAAATTAATTATATTCTTGAATTGTGAAGTTTTTGTGTCAATAAAGTAAAAAAACAGAAAAATCTCTGTTTTTTTGTTTTTTAGATTATTCTTACTTTTATTACACCTTCAATGCCCATAAAGGCGTTTAAGGTTTCTTCTGAAATCTCTTGACTTAAATCGATAAGAGTCGCACCATAGTTTCCTTTAGTTTTGATAACTAAATTAATTACTTCATTACTAGAAGACGTTTTGGAAAGAACACTCATGAATTCATTAATCAGTTCTTTTGCTTGATGAAGTAAGAGTACTCTACCCTTTGATGTTTTCACTCCAGCATCTAGATTTGGAAAATTCACAGAATGTTCAATGTTTCCCTCTTCGATAAATTTTCTTAACTCTAAGACAGCCATCACTGCACAATTGTCTTCAGATTCGACTGTGGAAGCACCTAGATGAGGAATGCAAATAACGTTTTCCATATTAGACGTTTTATAGTTTGGAAAATCCGTTACATATTTATGGATGATGCCTTGCTCCATCGCTGTTTTTAATTGATCATCGTCTACTAATTGATCTCGACTAAAATTCAAGATGGTTAATCCTTTTTTCATTTTCGCAAATACGTTTTTATTAATCATGTGTTTGGTTGAATCGAGTAAAGGTAAATGAAGACTGATAAAATCAGAGTTAAAATATACTTCATCTAGTGTAGATACAATATTGATTTCTTGTGGTAATAAAACTCTTGCTTCTTCGCTTAAGAAAGGATCATATCCAATCACATTCATTCCTAAATCAAAACAAGCTTGTGCTACTTTTCCACCCACTGCTCCAAGTCCAATTACGCCAATGGTTTTTCCTAAAATTTCGGTTCCACCAAATGCTTGTTTTGCCTTTTCAATGGATTTTAAAATGAGTTCATCGTCATTATGTGCTTTGACCCAGTTTACTCCAGAAATAATATCTCTTGAAGCAAGTAAGAGTCCTGCGATGACTAGTTCTTTTACGCCATTGCTATTAGCTCCTGGTGTATTAAATACAACGATTCCTTGTTTTGCCATTTTTTCTAGAGGAATATTATTCACTCCAGCTCCGGCTCTAGCAATTGCTAAGACATTTTGGTTAACATCCATTTCTAACATGTTAAAGCTTCGAACAAGTAAAAGACTTGCGTCTTCTACGCTTGTAGTTACTTGATAAGTTTTTGATAATTTATCAAGTCCTATTTGTGAGATATTATTTAAACAAGCAACTAACATGATTTGTGTTCCTCTTCAAATTTTTTCATGAAGGAAATTAAAGCTTTCACGCCTTCAAGAGGCATAGCATTATAAATCGATGCTCTCATGCCACCTACTGAGCGGTGTCCTTTTAAGTTTTCAAATCCTGCAAGTTCTGCTTCTTTTACAAACAAACTATCTATTTCGGTGTTTCCAGTTACAAACGTTACATTCATTAACGAACGATCTTCTTTGGCAACAGTTCCTTTAAATAAATGGCTTTGATCTAAGAAGTCATATAACAATCCTGCTTTTTCTTGGTTAATCTTTTTCATCGCATCTAGTCCACCAAGATTTAATAGCCATTTGAAGACAAGTCCACAAATATAGATGCCATAAGTTGGAGGAGTATTGTACATCGAATTTTTATCCGCATGAATTTTGTATTGTAACATGGTTGGTGTATTTGGAAAGACTGCTTCTGTAATTAAATCTTCACGAATGATGACGATGACGGTTCCAGCAGGACCAATATTTTTTTGAGCTCCTGCAAAGATTAATCCGTATTTTGAGACATCAACTGGTTCTGATAAAATACAAGAAGACATATCTGAAACCAATACTTTTCCTAAGGTATCTGGTAATGTATTAAATTTGGTTCCATAAATGGTATTGTTCTCACAGATATAAACGTAATCTGCATCTTCTGAAATAGGTAAGTGATCTAAATTTGGAATATAAGAGAATGTTTTGTCTTCGCTTGAAGCAATTTTTGTGATTTCTCCATATTTTTTCGCTTCAGCAAAGGCTTTTTTAGCCCATTCACCAGTTACGATGTAATCTGCTTTTCCCTTTTTTAAAAGGTTCATGGGAACCATTGAAAATTGGGTATGACCTCCACCTTGTAAAAATAGTATTTTGTAGTTGTCTGGAACATTCATTAATTTCTTTAAATCTAAAATGGCCGTGTCTAAAATGGCTTCAAAAGCTTTAGATCTATGACTCATTTCCATAACAGACATACCTGTATCTTGGTAACATAACATTTCATCAGCTGCTTGTTGTAACACAGGCTCTGGTAATACCGCAGGCCCAGCAGAAAAATTATAAATTCGTTTCATTTGTATTACTCTCCTTTTTGAATCTTTCGACATTCCATGTAGTATCTTTTTTCTCTGGCTTCTCCAAGTGAAAAAGATTTTCTTGGAAGAACACCATGTAATTTAACATAAGGAAACAATTCATCCCTTTTAAGTGGAGGGAAGGTGATACCAATGCTTCCTGGGTTTTCTTTTACTACTGTTTTAAGGCTATCAAGTCCGTGAACAAAATCAATCTTTGTTTCAGGGTGTTGTTCTAAATACTCATCTAAAAAATCTTGAATAAGTTTTATAGTCGTAAAAGGATTGTCTGGTACTTTAACATAATGCGTTTTGTTCTTTTCAATAATGGAAAGAGATTCTTCTCCATCTAGCGCATTGGTAAGTTTTGGAATAAAATCAGCATCAGGGTGAAAAAGCACCCTGTGAATGGGTTCAAAAGTCAGACCATCATCGTATAAACTAATGACTTCAACTAAAGCAAATCTTTGAGGGTGAAGAATTTTTTCTTCTTCTGTTAATGTACTTTTAATCGTTTCCCAACAAACTTTTGCACTCGCTAAGGAATGATTCCCGTCGCCTACTATCATTTTGATTTCATCTAAGTTGGTTTCTAATTTTGATATAATTGAATCCGTGTCTTTAATTTTATAGCCTTTTAAATGCCCACCACTCATATTTAATTCAAAATCGTAGACGATTGGATAATGTTCTTTCGAAAGATAAAGTTCTTCGATAATTCTATCTTCTAAGTCATCGATTAATACTAGAACGTGTGGAGATTCAATCGGTGCATTTTCTCTAATTTTTACACGAGGCGGAATTCTTTCTTTAACCGTTTTTTCAGAAGCAACAATTTTGGAAACTTTGCCTTCTTCGTAAACGTATTCATCTAAATCAATCATTAAAACAAGTCCAAGTCTTCGACTAGTAAAAGGCGTTTTGCGTTCCACTAAGATCATGCATTCTTCTTCATCAAATAAATGATGAGTCAAATACTTTTCCATATTGTGATTGACTTGATTGATTTGAATATAGGCATCTTTTTGTAAAAAGACTTCTGGCAGTATAAGGTGATAAGTGGATGGCACGCCATCCACAAATTGTTTTAATGTATTCCAGTACTCAGGTTCACTCGTGAATTGATCACATGCAATAACGGCCCATTTTGTTAGATCGATTCCTGCTTTAGGAAGAAGTATTTTGGGGGTTTTTACATATGCCATATTACAATATGCCTTGATCGACCATTGCTTGATAAACTCTCGTAAACCCGGCAATATTCGCTCCTACAACTAAATTTCTTGGGTCGGTAAAACGACGTGCAGCACTGTATGCTTTTTTGAAAATATCAGCCATGATGACTTCTAATTTTTCATCTACTTCTGCATAAGTCCAAGGATAATGCATAGCATTTTGACTCATTTCAAGTCCAGATACAGCAACTCCACCAGCATTTGCAGCTTTTCCAGGTGCAAACAATACGTCATGTTTTTGGATGTATTTAGTAGCATCTAGAGTTGTTGGCATATTTGCGCCTTCAGCAATTAAGAAACATCCGTTTGCGACTAAAGCTTTTGCGCCTTCAAGTTGTAATTCATTTTGAGTAGCACAAGGAAGGGCGATATCGCATGGAGTATTCCAAATATTAGATGGATTGGAATCGAAACTAGCGTTTGGTCTAAATTCTGAATATTTATCTGAAAATTCTGGGGATTTTTCTGTTAACATTTCAACGATATTTAAATCAAGGCCGTTTTCATCATAAACAAATCCTTTTACATCGGACATTGCCACAACTTTAGCACCAAGTTCTCTTGCTTTTAAAGCCGCATGTAGTCCAACTTTTCCAGATCCAGAGATGATAACTTTTTTATCTCTAAAATCATCGTTACGATAAACTTTTAACATTTCAAGAACAAAGTAGCAAAGTCCATATCCTGTAGCTTCTTTACGAACCAAAGATCCACCATAGCTTAATCCTTTGCCAGTTAAAGTTCCAGTTACTTCGTTTCTAATTTTTGTATACATTCCATACATATAACCGATTTCTTTGTTTCCTACACCAATATCTCCTGCAGGAACGTCTGTGTCAGGGCCAATATGACGATATAATTCTAACATAAAGTTTTGTGAGAAACGCATGATTTCTCCATCACTTTTTCCTCTTGGATCAAAATCAGATCCACCTTTTGCTCCACCCATAGGAAGTCCAGTTAATGCGTTCTTAAAGGTTTGTTCAAATCCTAAGAACTTTAAAATGGATTCATTTACGGAAGGATGGAATCTTAATCCGCCTTTGTAAGGTCCAATGGCCGAATTAAATTGAATTCTGTACCCGCGATTTACATTGATTTTACCTAAGTCGTCAATCCAAGTCACACGAAATTTAATGGTGCGTTCAGGTTCAATTAACCGTTCCATAATTGCATTTTTTTCGATGTTTGGGTCTTCTAACACAAGAAAATCCATGGATTCAAAAAACTCTTCGATTGCTTGTAAATACTCTGGTTGTGACTCATTTCTTTCTGAGATGCTTTTGAATAAATCATTTAGATACTCACTTTTAAACAATTTTGTCGCCTCACTTAAGTTATATTTAATCGGTTGTTTTTAACAACCGCTTATCCTTTTCGTAAAAAAAAGCATAAACATTGAGATTTTGCTAGTTTTTAGGGTTATTTTTTCCTTTCTTTTAATTAAAAGAAGAAAAGCACTTTCAACCGAATCTATTATACAATGAAAGCGCTTTTTTCTCAAGGATTAATTTTAGTTTTTTTTGTGTGAATGTGATAGACTAAAAATCATTGATTGCATAAAATTTTCCTAAAGTTTCTTTACTGATAGATTCTTTTCACTCTTTGACTAATGCTTGTTAAAATTTCATAATCAATCGTTTGTAATGTTTTTGCAAGCACGCTTGCTGGTTTTTCTTTTCCAAAAACAATCACGTAATCTTTCACCTTTATTTTTGTAGCATCTGTAACATCACACATGCAAGCATCCATACAAATGGTGCCAATTTGCAGAAGTGTTTTCCCTTCAAATAGAAAATAATCTTTGTTTGATAATCCTCTTAAGTAGCCATCGGCGTACCCGATGGCAAGGGTTGCAATTGTTTTATTTTCAAGAGATGTAAATTTTCTTCCATAACTTACCGTGTCGTGAGGTTTGATATTTTTCAGTTGTACCACTTCTGCTAAAAGTTCCATAACTGGTTCTAGATTAAGTGTCGTTTTTACGGGTGGATATCCATAAAGAGCAATCCCAATTCGAACCATATCTAAATGCATAAAAGGATATTGAAGGGTGGCACTAGAATTAGCACAATGTCTTATTCCAACTTCAATTTTTTCTTTTTTTAGAAGATCTAACAACTTCATAAATTGATTGAATTGTTTTTTTGTAAACGTTGAATCTTCCTTCTCAGCTTCTGCAAAATGAGTATAGATTCCATGAAGAGACAAATGAGGTAATTGTGAAATTTGTTTGATTTCATCTATCGCTTTTTTAAAATCTTCTTCTTCATGACAATACATTCCAAATCGAGACATACCTGTATCAATTTTTATATGAATTCGGATGGGTTTTCCTACTTTATTTAAAGATGATGCATACGCATAAGTTGACACAGTTTGAATGAGAGAATACGCATTTAAAATCAAGGCATTTTCAGGGTCGGTTTTTCCAAAAATTAAGATATCGCTTTGAAGGCCTGCTTCTCTTAATTCAATGGCTTCTTCAAGACACGCAACCGAGAAAAACGTACAACCGATTGATTCTAAGTAAAGAGAAACTTCTTTTGATCCATGTCCATAGGCGTTTGCTTTTACGACACTTGATAAAAGAACATCTTTTCCAATATGATTTTGAATGAGATTGTAATTTTGTTTTAGTTGATTAAGATCAATTACTGCTTTGCAGCGTTCTGGTTTATTCAAAGAGTCACCTTCTATTCTTTTAAAGAAGTAAGAATTTCTTTTACACTTTGATACACAAAATCGGGTTTTACAATGCTTTCCTTTATATCCTTAAGAGTGGCTTCACCAGATAAGACACAAATCGTAGTAACATTTGCATTTTTACCACTTGCAATGTCTGTATACAAACGATCTCCGATTAGAACGGTTTCTTCTTTAGAGAATAAGGATTGTTTTATCGCATAATCAATCATCATTGGATTTGGTTTGCCAATGAAAAATGGTGTTTTTTTAGTTGCATTTTTAATGATTTGGGCAAAAGATCCACAATCAGGGACGTATCCAAACGCCACAGGACAAACTAAATCAGGATTGGTTCCAAGGTAAGCTACATCTTGTAGTAACACTTCGCATACATCCGAAAGTTTTTGCATGGTTAATTCGGTATCAAATCCAATTAATACCACATCAATTTTGTCTGTTTTAGAAACTGTGATATCTAGTCCTTCTCTTTTAAGTTCTAACACAAGAGAAGTTGTTCCCATTACATATATTTTCTTAAAAGGATACATTTCTTTTAAATACAAAGATGTGGCCATTGAAGAAGTAAAGAAATCTTTTTCAGTTGCTTTAATTCCTAGTTTCATTAACTTTTTAATGTAGTCTTGAACGGATTTAGAGGAGTTGTTTGTAATAAAGATACTGACTCCATGAATGCTTTTAATATATTCAAGTAATTCTAACGTACCATCAATTAACTTGTTATCGATATAGATGGTTCCATCCATATCGAGTAAAAATAATCTTTTTTGTTTTAATTCATTCATAGTTAACATTTCCCTGTCATTTACGTTATTTTTTCTTTAGATAAATTATATCATACTTAAGATTGAAAATAGAAAAATCTCCAAAATATTGAAAAGTCTAAAACTCACGCGTAAAGATTTCTTTATCTTGAAGCAACTCTTCCACTGAAGTAAAGTGTAACCGTTGAAGCATTTCAATGACGTATGGGTTGTCAAGAGGTGTTTTGTATAGTGATTTTTTTGCGTATTCTTCGACTTTGATTTTTGCTTGATCTTTATCAATCAAAGCTCTTGGTCCTCCAACACAACCGCCTCTACAACCCATTCCTTCGATAAAGTTTGCTTGTAAAGATCCGTTTGTTAAATTCGCAAGCAAGTTCTTCATTTCCGGAACACCACTTGCATAAACAGATTTTACTTGTATTTTTTTATTTGGACGAAGTCGTTTTAAGGTAAGGTCTACTGCTTGACTAACTCCAGATGATATCGCATAGATTCTTCCAGCTGCTGAAGAATGTTCTCTTACATCAGTTTTTAAGTTTGAAGCATCAATTCTAGCTGTTTCAAAAAGATCTTTTACTTCTTTAAAGGTTAACACAACATCAATGGCGTCTTTGATATCTTCTTCTTTCGCTTCGGCTTTTTTGGCAAGACAAGGTCCTACAAAAACGGTAAAAGCGTTTGGAACTATTTTTTTAATAACTCTTCCAGTAGCAATCATTGGAGAGACCGATTTTGGAACATGAATCATCAAGTCTGGCTTTAATTTCCGTATCATTTGAATCCACATAGGGCAGCAGCAACTTGTTAGAATATAGTCTTTTTCATTTTGAATTTCTCTGTCAAAATCTAAAGCTTCTTTTAATGTTAAAATATCCGCAAATAAAGAAACTTCTACAACTCCTTCAAATCCTATTTGTTTAAAAGCAGATCGAAGTTGTCCATCCGTTACCACATCAAATTGACTTAAAAAAGCAGGCGCAATTAAAACATAAACTGGTTTGTCTTTTTTATGTATGGCGTCCATTACTTTCATGATATCTTCGGAGAGTAATAATTTTTGAATAAGTTTGGGGTCAAGGCAATTATGACATTTTTCTTCAACAAATACTGGTAGTCTTTGACCTTGTTCATCTGTCTTTACATGTTTGTAAAAACAGTCCATAAAATTTACATTTGTTTGAAGACAGGAAGGGTTGTAAGTTTCCCAACTTTGGGCATTCATCCCAGGTTTTAAGACACACTCTAAATGAAAAGGATCGTAATTTAACCGATCAAGTACGTCATCAGTTTGTTTGGTCTTTGAAGATAAAACAATTCGTTTATACAAATCTTGAAAAGTATGCATATAATATATCTCCTTTCAAAAGAACGATTCAGAATCGAAAATCTTGATAGTAGGTCAAATTCATTATATCAAATATAAAAGGATTTATCTATTTACATTTGACTATTGCTTTTTTCTTTTCTAAAAAAAAGCAGAAGTCGGTTTGACTTCTGCGCTTTGGACTTAATACTTTTTAAAAATCCATTTGATTTAAAATTGTTTTTAAAATACTAGATGATTTATCTAATTTAAGGGATTCTTCTTCGTTTAATTTTAATTTAACTACATGATGAACGCCATCTCGGTTTAAAACCGCGGGGAGCCCAATATAAACGTCTTTTTCAGTATCATATGTGCCATTGTTATAAACAGAAATAGGTAAAATTCGATTTTCGTTGTTAAAAATCGACGAAGTAATTCGGACCAACGCCATTCCAATTCCATAATAAGTTGCTTTCTTTCTTTTGATAATTTCATAAGCTGCATTCTTTACATTTTGATAGATTTTTTCTAAATCTTCAAAATTAATTTCATCCATAGAATCAATCACATCTTTGATGGGTTTGGCTCCAATATAAGCGCTTGACCAACAAACAAATTCGCTATCTCCATGTTCTCCTAAGATATAAGCATGTACGTTTGAAACGGATATGTTTACGTATCTTGAAATTTCATAACGAAGTCTTGCCGTGTCAAGTGAGGTGCCACTACCTATGACTCTCGAAGAAGGGAGATTGGATTCTTTCCAAGCCACATACGTTAAGATATCAACAGGGTTACTTGCAACAAGTAGGATTCCATCAAATCCAGAATCCATAATGTTTCTTACGACGGATTTCATAATTTTTGCATTTCGATTTAATAAATCAATTCTTGTTTCTCCATCTTTTTGACTAACTCCTGCGGTAATTACTACTAAATGTGCGTCTTTACAATCTGAATAATTTCCTGCTTTAATGCTCATTTTTCTTGGTCCAAAGGCGAGTCCATGGTTTAAATCCATGGCCTCTCCCTCTGCTTTATTATAATCAATGTCAATTAAGACAAGTTCTTCTATTGTCCCTTGGTTTACCAATGCGTAGGCATAGCTCATTCCAACAAAGCCTGTACCAACGATTACTACTTTACTTGAATTCATAGTTTTTCAACTCCTTACAAGTATATAGTACACTTTTCATACGTTTTAATCTAATGATTTGACTTTTAGGGATTAAATGTAAAAAAAGCAATCAGCGTAAACTGATTGCTCTTTAAAATTTTAGAAATTAGGTTTTTGATGAAAAAGAACTTGAAAGGATAATACTCCAGCTTGTAAGAAATTCGCTTCTTCTTCTGAAGAAGGCATATTCAAACTAATACCAACGACAACTTTTGCATGAGTATCATCAATCATTTCGATATCTGACGAAAAGATTAACATTTGATTGGCAAGCAAATACATTTCACTTTCTAAAGTTATAAGTGAATGAGCAATTTCTACTTCAAGAAAATGTCCGTCTTCTACTTTCACTACATAAGTATAATAGACTTCCGTAACATCATCTATGCCAAGAATTGCCCCGGTTGGTACTAATCTTTTTCCAGATGGGGCAGATAGATTTTGAACTTGGGAAGATTGACTTAATGATACTACTTCACTAAATTCAAAAATCGTTTGTTGGTTTAACCACTCTTGATATGCAAGGGCCGACCCAAACAATAGCAAAAGAAAAACAAAAAAAGACACCACTAATGGTCGCATACTGATCACTCCTATGAATGTTTAGAACGGCAACTGGCAATCCCTGAGGGACCCTATAGTTTTCTGTCGCCGGATTACTCCGGGTTTAGCTTTATCAAACCAAGCACTCATACAAGATAAAAACAATCTGTATGGCTTTGTCTTTGATACCTATACTATACTCTATAATTTTTAAAATGCAATAGATTTATATAAAATAGATGAATATTAAATCCATGCATATTATATTTTTTATCTATTTTCATTAGAGAATAAAGAAAGCACCTTTTTATCCCATACGGGTTAAAAGAGTGCTTTCTTGAATTATTTTATTTACCTACTCAAGATTAATCTTCCAGAAGAATCTTGAGACCAAAGATCATTTGCTAAGTAAAATTGTGTAGCAAATGTATCCCACCAACTAGGAATTGGCAAGGACGATGCACTAACAAGAGTTGCCATTACACCCCTTGGTGTTCTATCCGGTGTATAAATAATGGATCCACTTGAGGAGCGAAACTCAACCAATGCATAGTAGGCTCTGGATAAGGTTTCAGCCCCACCTGAATTTCCAACTGCGGTTCCTATGTAATATCTTATGTTATTGGCTTGAGTGAAAAGACTTCCTGTGAAAAATGCATCTGTAATTAAAACATTAGAACTTGCGGATGAATTGTTTCCAATAAATCCACCTAAATATTTTTGAGAATATCGATTATAATAAGCCCCATCGGTTTCAAGAGTATTCCTTGAAGTCATTTGAATAATGGCTCTTTGAATATTTGTTTTTCCACCATTTATAATAGAACCAATGATTCCACCTGTATAGGATGAACTAGGATATGAAAATACTTCTCCTTGTAAATCTACATCACTTACGTTTACTTGTGCTCCACTGGTACTTATATAACCAACTAGCCCACCAACATTTGAATTTTTACTAAACACTTTCATATTTGTGGCTTTAATATTATCAATATTTACAGTGGTAGATGAGGCAGTAACGCTTCCAATTAGTCCACCAGTTCCTGCACTACTGGTTCCACGAATTCCGGCGTTGATGATGGTAATATTTGAAATCGTGTTGGCTCCACCAATCGCATTTCCAGCGATTAGTCCAGCTGTAATGAATGATCCATTGAGTGAGGAAGATCCAAGAACTAAATTAATATTTAAAAAAGTTAGATTATGAATGGATGCTCCTTCTATCATTGGAAAAATACCAAAACAATTGTAAGAACTAGAGCTTGAATTGTGAGTAAGAGTCAAATTACTAAGGGTTTTTCCATTTCCATCTAAAGTGCCTCTAAAGACAATGTTGTAATTCGAACTATCATAATTCCAAGTAAATCCTGTAAAGTCTATATCATTAAATAAATAGTAACGATCTTCTGAAAGACTGTTGTTTCTGATAGCAAAATTATAAAATTCTTGAGCAGTAGTAATTGGAATTCCCCAATCTCCGATGCTCACATTTTCTTCTTGTGTATCAACAACCGTGTCCCAGTAAGCATAACCAATTAGAAGAGTGGATGAAAAACTCAAAATGATAACAAGTATTAAGAACAATTTTAATATAAGTTGTCTTTTAAACATAAATGCACTCTCCTTTCAGTCTTTATTTGTTTTATATTGAAACTATGGTTTACTACTTATTTAATAAAATAGTTATACCGAATCTTTTGGAGTCTCTGTTTCAGATTCGATTTCTTTGATTGTCTCTTTTGGTTTTTGGGTTTGTTGAAACATCGTAACGACGACATAGATTACTACGATATCAGCTAAAATGACAATTCTTCCAATCGTCGATTGTAAAAAGAGTAAAACGGGTCCAATTTTTGGAATCGTTAATACATGTTGCCCTATGATATCTGAATCTACTAAATCCCATCCATCAACAGAATCTGTTACTTCAGGTTGTGTCTTATAAATACGAACGCCATCAACTTCTGTTACAGAATAAAGATAATGAACTACAACTACTTTATTTCCATCTTGTCGAATGTCCGCATAAAAAGCGATAATATCTCTTGGTAGAAGATCATCTAAAGGAACTTGATTGTTAATAATCACAACGTCTCCTGTCATGATGGTTGGTTCCATGCTTCCTGAAGAAATGACATAATGATCGTATTTAGCAAAGAAAGGGACATAGTTAAATACAAGATATCCTATTCCTAAAATGATGGCAACTCCAAAGATAAAACGAAGCCATACAACTACTTTTTTATTTATTTTTTTTGATGGATTGTTTTTTTCTTTCTTCACTTTATCACCTAGGAATCATTTAGCGGTAAACGTCTTACCAAAAAAATGAATTCAGATTTTAGTTGCTTGAAGCATAAATTACTATCTTTACAGTTTGAAACATACCTGAAAATCCGCTTGAGGAACAAATAAGCGGATTATTCAGGTGCAAAATCTATTTTTAAGAAAATAGGGTTTTAAGCTTGTGTTGCTGTAAAGGTTAAATCAAATGTAATTGGTTGTGTTTTAATTAAGTCATAAATTACAACAGTTGCAGGTTGAGAAATTGTAACAGTTACAGTTACAAGTACGTCAGTATTGTTAACAGTTGCTGCTGCTAGTGAAACGTTAACGGTTACTAAGCTTGCATATGTGTCATCTCCACCAATTTCGATATTGCTAGCAACAACAGCAAGATCTAATGCGTCAGCTGCTTCTAAGTCTAATTTTACGTTATAAGTTAATACAACAGATTCTACGTCATTTGCTTTTAAAACAACACCAGCAGGTACTAATACTTTTCCGACTGGAACTTCTGCTACAGCTGTAACAGTAAGAGTAACCCCTGAACCAATTGAAATGGTTTCAGCTTGGGTTTGTTCTAAATTATCCCAATATGAAAATGCAAGAATACTTCCACCTAATGCTACTACTACGATTAATGCTGCTAAGATTTTTTTAAACATGATTTTTAAATCCTCCTAATTTCTATTTTTTATATTTTAATTGTAACTTTTCTTAAAAAAGCTACAAAAAAAGCCAAATCGAGCAGATGATGGCAACTGGCAATCCCCTTGGGACCCTATAGCTTTCCGTCACCGAATCACTTCGATTTTGGCTTTTGCATATCGCAATTAATTGTAAGTTTGAATCGAAAAAGAACTTTTTTTCGAATCAATGAAATAAAAAAATGCCCTCGTCTTTTTTGAAAAGACAACGGCAACTGGCTACCATCCATCGGAAGGCCCTATAGCTTTGCGTCACTACCTTTCGATAGCTTTGCTTTTATACACTTTTATTATAATAAAGTCAAATCAATATGTCAAGAATTATTATTCAAAAAAATGAAAAAAATTATAAAATAAGACTAATTTACCAAAAATACGGGTAAATTAGCCGTTTTTATCATAAAGCAATTCCTATTCAATGAATATAAAGTTGTTTTTTTATAATCAAAAGCAAGTCTTATATTTCCTATGATCGATTAATATAAATAAATCCTAAAATAATATCTGAATTATTTCTTAATTGATAACTTAAGATTACAGAATTTCTATCTAGATTATCATTAAAAAGATTTGAAATAAAATCTTGATGAATGATTAACACATTGTCTTCTAAATCATAATCAGAAGATGAGATATCACTTCCTGTGATTTCATCAAAAGTTCCTCCACAAAATTCAAAGACCATGATGACATCATCACTTGAAAAGACAATGGTATTGCTCGATACAATAAATGGTTTTGTAATCGATGAAATATTTAAATCAATGGTGATGATTCCATCTTCTGAATACAAAAACAATCTTAACTCCTCACTTAAGTCACTAAAGTAATTTCTATCAATGAAAAGTCTTCCATATTGGGTAAAATAGGAACTAGCTGGAATCACATTGTACCAAGTCGATGAAGCCGTGCTTAATTCTTGATTGATATATTTTATATAAAATAAAGCAGGAAGTGACTCTGGAAATACGATGTAATCGTGATTTGATCCTACTACGAGTTCGTAGTCATAATTAATCTCCGAATTCACAAAGGCACTTACTGAAAATCCTATGCTAAAAGCGGAATGTTCTTCTCCAATAATAGCTCTAACCATAATATCCCATTCTCTATTTGGAATTAAAAGAGAAATATCATATTCATTTGTGTCAACTAAAATATATTCATCTTCTAGTAAAAGGGACCCTCCGTTTGATGTCACATCATGAAGGTATACTTCATATTGATTACAACCAGTAATTTCATCCCATACAAGGACATTTTCAAAAATATCCAATACCGGGATATCTATTGAAGTATTTAAATTGGTGTCAGTTAATGTTGTAACATTTGTAGCAGTAGTTTGTGCGTTACAACCGATTAAAAATAGGAAAAAGAATAATAAAATAAAGATTTTCTTCATAAAAGCTCCCTTATGTAGGTATATTTGCGTGATCATACCAAATTAATTCTACAAAATAGGAATAATCAATAAATGGATTTCGGTTGTTTTGAATTCCAAAGATTGTTTCATTTCTACTTTGTTCAAATGAATCAACTACATCTTGATAACTCCAAGTAATTAACATATCAAATATGGCCATTTTAGCTCCAGCCAAGGTATAATTGGTCTCAGGATCATTTGGTAAGATATCGTTGACTAAAGATAATTCTTCATACATGAGTAACATATAAAATAAAATTCTTGAAACGTCTCCTTTGTCAGAATCTCCTGGAAAATACGTTTCTGAGGTCGTTACAGAATCATAAACCTTGTTACTTCTAGAAGAATTGACAGAGGTAATACATGCTCGTAAATTATGTATATCACTTGCAATTCCGATATCTGTATTGTCAACGGAGGGAACTCCAAGTCTTGAATTTGGCCAGACATGTTCTCTGTTCCAGGTAATTCCATCGTCCCATACACCACTTACTGATTCTCTGGTATAAATGGTTAATACATTGCTTGAATTGTTAGGGTCTTTATCGGTATCATCTAATAAATACCTAACATCTCCATAAGATACTCTTGTAATATCTGTATTAATAATAGCTCTTAAAGCTAAGAGCAAATCATTACCGTATAATCCTTCAATGCCATCATAGTAACCTATGTAATTAACATCAAGAAGTGAGGCATCTCTAAATACGGTATATTGTTTGGTCTCTGTATAAGTAATTCCTTCGTAACTTGTCGCAGCGTAGGTAACACTATGATCTCCTCTTGTGTTTGTACTAACTGATCCAGAGATTGCACAGGACGTGCTACCACTTACGATATCAGTTGCGTAACAAGTATCATCTGTAAAAGTATCTCCTACGGAATAGATTAAATCTTCCGTTTCAGGGAAGGTAATACTCACTGGTTTAGTTTGTTTAAACTCTAAAGCTGATAAATCAGTTGAAGTTACTGAAGTGGCACCAGTTAAAATATGAAAATCATCGATATTTGTTCTTGCACTCGTTAATTTTACTAATTGTATGTAATATGAATTTGAAGGACTAAGTCCAAGACTACTATAGGTACTTGAGTCAAATGTAAAAGTATAAAGGTCAAAACTAGCGTCTGATAAAATCTCGTCGTCAAGCACTGTCCAATTAGTTTGATCTAAAGATATTTGTAAGGAAAGATAACTATCTGCATCAGTGCCATATTTTCCTACCATAAAGTTGATTTCAGAAATTTCTGAAGCCACAAATTCTGTTCGGACATACCCATCTTTTGCGCGAATACTTTTTGTGCCTAGGAATTGATCTCCAGCAAGACTTCCTAGAAGCGCATTATATAACGTCCAAGTTTCTCCATTAGTAATAATGGTATTGTCTAAATCTGTTTCTAAATAAGATCCTTTACTGGCGTCTTCAAATCCGGTGGAGTAAAATTCAGTTGGTGCAGTGGTGGTTGTAAAACCTTTTGTATCGCTATACATGGTGACAAAGTCTCCATCGATATCTTTCAGAATAATATACGCTTTCACGTAATTGTAATTGTCTTTATTAAAGCTCATCATAAACACATTGGTATTTGGTAATTTGATGAATCCTTGATGAACAACAATTCCATCGGTTGTCATATCAAAACTAGCTGTGCTATTAGAAATCATGCCCCATTCAATTAAAGTAAAGTCCTCTGGAACATAAAACCGGCTGATGTAGCTATAATAACTAGTTCTTACTGCTACATCATCGGTAATGGATACAAAGGGAGCATCACTGACTAAACCTTCGGTATAGACAGCTTCAATGCTTCTGTTAGCAAGAACCGAAAAAGAATCGGTTGCATTTCTACTAATGACTTGACCTGCGCCGGGGTACCATGAATGACTGTACGCGGCTATGAAAGTCAATACTTAGAACTGCCTGTTGTTACGAAAACGATCTTTTTTCATGCCAAATATGTTTCCATAAACAAGGCTATCAATTAC
>Ga0180007_10000109_pt1 | contig 146550 bp, 134 predicted proteins | sample MM_PC_MetaG_FD_121122 | JGI IMG/M metagenome (GOLD analysis project Ga0180007, IMG submission 121122) | Groundwater microbial communities from the Aspo Hard Rock Laboratory (HRL) deep subsurface site, Sweden - MM_PC_MetaG | ecosystem: Environmental > Aquatic > Deep subsurface > Groundwater...
ACCATCGTCTTTACCGGCACCTAACCCAGCTTCTTCTTCGGTATTGTCGGACTCGATTTCTTCGATTATCTCAAGATCTTCATCGTCATCATCTATGACATCTATTTCTTCAAAAGCATCTGTCCCCGAAGCATCAGCACCACTGCCATCTTCTCCATCTGTTTTAGAATCAGTTATGTTTCCGGATTTGTCTCCCGAACCTTCTTCAGTTCTACCCTCTGATTCAGAGCCTGTTTGATCAGAACTACTTTTTGTGGATATTCCTGAAATATCTTCTTTGCCACTTTCTTCACTTTCCGATCCACCTTTGTCTCCGCTTTTATGTCCCGTGCCTGTTGGATCAGAATCGTCATCAGATATTCCGCTATTACCTTTTTCATCACCTCCTGCATCTTTAGATTCAGGGCTTGAACCAAACCCGCCATATTTTTCGGACATCACTCGGATCGTTTCTTTTAATTTATCAAGTTGATTCAGCTTATCCTTTACTGAATCAGTTCCTGAATCTGACAATATTTTATCGATTGCGCTTAATGCCTTTGCTACATCATCAAGGTTAACTTCCCCTTCTATCATAACTTTATTTGCAAATGTCTTCAGCGTATTATCTTTTGCTTCCTCTGACATTGAAAATATATAATTTGCCCCAATAACTATTCCTTCGGGGTTTTTATCTTCTTCATATATTTTTTTCAGGTCTGCATTTATGGATGACTTAAGGCTGTTTAGGTTTTTGCGTTTGTTATTAACGGCGGCTGGATTGTTCTCTGTATTCCATAGCAGACCGATTAGTTTCTTCGGATCTATTTCTTCCAAAGTCTCTACAGAACTGTCATCGTAATAAAACTCTCTGATAGCGTAAATAAGCTTATATTTAAGGGCATTTTTATTCCGATAATTAAGCCCTTCTATAGCTTGATCGATACCTTTTAGAGTAATTGCTTCATTCACAGGGAACTCCTTTCCATTAGAAGTGTTGAAGCAAAGTTCATACCATTCGCGCAATACCTCCGTTTTCCATTCTCAGATATCAAGAGTCTGTTATTATTTAACAATATCTTGATAAACATTAACCGTCGTAACGCACTGGCGATTAGTGGTATATTTGACGGATTCATAAGAAACCGGCTTATATATAAATTGGAATATATATAATAATAAACCATAATATTAAGCTGTTGCAACTATCATCAAATTATATTTATAAATGGTATATTATTTGCTTATTTTGTTAAGCTACAGAGGAATTATAAATATGGGGCGCATTATCTGCATAACTGCCAGAAAAGATGGCGCAGGAAAAACTACTACGGCCATTAACCTTTCAGCTGCATTTTCAATAGCTGAAAAAAAAACCCTTCTTGTTGATTGTGATCCTATCGGTCATGCCACAACAGGTCTGGGAGTGGATGAAACATTGATTACCAATTCTCTGTATCAGGGGATGGCCGGCAAAGTTCCGATAACAAAACTCATAATAAATAAAGGCCCGGGTTATCCTAATCTGATTCCCGCGAAATTGGACTTATATAGATTTCCAGTGGGCATAGGAAATAATAAGGAATCAGTTTTACGCAACCTTCTGGCAGAAGTTAAGGAACGGTATGATTATATTGTTATTGATACGCCTCAGACTCCTGTAATTTTAATGATAAATGCCTTTGTCGCAGCAGAGTTGCTATTAATAACCATACCTTGTGAATATCTATCACTTGCCGGGTTTGGTTATCTGTTTGACACGTTTCAAATGATAAAAAAAGGGTACGGCTTAAAAAATGATATAGCAGGAATACTTATTACAAAGATGAATAAACAGGAAAAATCTTCCAGATTGATTGCGGAAGAATTAAGGAATCGTTTTAAAAATATCATATTTGATACCAGCATTCCAACATGTGGCAAGTTAAGAAGTTCTCCGGCTTATGGTAAACCTGTATTTATGACTGATATAAAATCTGTTGGCGCAAGGAGCTATCTTAAGCTTGCTTCTGAAATAATGAATAAATGGGAAATTATAGCCATAAAACAATAAAGTTATATATTATGGAAACTAAATTTGCTGCTACCATTCTTTCCTCCATAATTTATAAGGGAGAATTTAAACATGAAAATAATTGATAAGGAAGTTATAAGAAATGGAGAGCAAGATCTAATAGATTCAATAAACGGTGACCTTGACTGGGGTACTGTTGAAGAAATATTCAAACAGCAGCATCGTATGGATATTGGTGATGATATAGAATATAAACATGGAGATATTGTTGTTTATAATGACCAGGTGGCTTACAGGCTTGAGTTTGATGTCAAGGTCAATTTTACTGTTTTATTGGATAGAGAAGGAAGCTGTCTTTTGGTAAACACGCCGGGATGTGATGAAAGCTCCTGCAAGGATACCATTCAAAACAATCTTCCTTGTGATGAATCTGCCAGCGAAGACAACCTTAAGAATATAGATAATGATGAAGAGGTAATATCGGAATCATACGATCAAAGTGATATTCATGATACTGATAATATGCAGGAAAGAATTGCACAGGCAGTATCTGATGTATCGGGCGCAATTACTGAAAATTAATGATATATTATATTTAAAAAGCCAGTTTCAAAAGGATAGGCTGTAGGATTATATATGGAGAATCAAACCGATAAACTTGAAATCAGAAGTAAATTTAATGAAATTCTTAAACAGCATATTACAAAACTAATAGGTGTATATGATGAAATTTTTGACTTATCTTTTACTTTGAAACAAATTGCGTGCCTTATACTATTACGGGAACAGATTGGCGGCCAATCTGATAATTTTCCGGTTTATATTGAAAAATATTTTAAAGAAACTTTATTTAACGAAATATCCGAACTCGGGTTGGAAACAGATGATGAACTCGATAAGATTTTTGAAGAATTAATTCAAAAAAAATATCTTCAAATTAATGAAGACAATACTATCTGCGTAAACAAATTAACATATAGTATTACAAATCTTTTAGACCTGATTTACCCTAGCATGAGTGGAATGAATTTCCCGGCCTACATAATTCAAACTATGGATGAAGTAATATCAGGCCGAAAAGAACTTGCCCATGCCCTTGATCAATTTGGTCAGACCTTACAACTTCATGGGGTTATGGTAAAAAAACAAGACAGCAAAACAAAGCAGCAAAAGTCTGACAGTTTAATTTCCGACAGTAAAATCATCAAGCCAAAAAAGACAGAAACCCATAGCAAAAAACAATTTTTCTCCGCTAAAAATAAGATAGAAACCAACAATGAAAGCAATATTATTAAGTCAGGAAATTTAATTAAGCCCTTTTTCTCTCCTTTTTCAGAATCTAAGATTACACCTGCATTTGAAAAGAAAGAGGAAATAATTATAGAAGAAACCTCTTTTATTGATAAAGAAATTACCAAACAAGCCATAAACAATTCTGAAGAAAATGAAGAAGTCATAAATATAACCGAAGTTGCAGAAAAAACAGATAAAAACGAATTAAACGCCTGTGATGATAATATTTCAATATGCTCTGATACCGAAAATACAGTTGAGCCTGATTCTGAAAACGATAAAATTCAAAATGATGAATTACTAATAAATAAAGAACAAATCATCACAGCTAAAATTCATGACAATGCAGACAAAAAAGATATATTGCCCGGAGTACTTGAAACGGAAAAGTATGAGGAAGAAATAAATCCCGGTTTAATAAATGAAGATAATATAGTTGAAAACCAGATCGCTGCTTTTGAAGAAGAATTGGCAATGCAATGCCCTGTATGTAATAATGGGAAAGTTATTTCAAATAAAACCATAAAAAATAAAGTGTATTTTAGATGCTCAAACAAACAATGCAGTTTTATAAGCTGGGGAAAGCCTTATTATCTATCTTGCCCTAAATGCGGCAACACTTTTCTTATAGAATCCACTCTAAGCAATGGGAAAGCCGTACTTCGATGCCCAAGGGCAACATGCCGTTATACTCGGGCTATTCCCGGAGAAGAAGCAGAAGGCTTAGTTGAACAAAAAGCTTCAATAATTGATTTGGCAGATCAAAAAACTAAAACAACCCGTTTGCCGGTCAAAAGAGCTGTAAGAAAAAGGGTTGTTCGGAGAAGAAAATAGAAAATGCTATATAATCTATTGACGGGAGGCCATCAATAGATGTCAATAATATGACACAAAGATATGCCGGAAATATTTTCCCCTTAACTTATTAAACAGTCAAGAACTTGCCCTATACTATTTAATTAGATGATCCAGTTTCAAAAGCAACCTTGCGGTTATGCTCCTGTAGTCTATTTACCATCATTTCCATATCCGTTGACATAAGGACACCTTTTTCCACAAAAAATGCACCTATTGGCCTTTGGAGACTGCTTTGTTTTCCAAGCAGTGCTAATCGCTGAAAAGAGGTTAAATAACCTTTCAGGCAGGCATATTCGACAAATCGCTTATCATGTTTTCGTTCAAGTGCCCGTTGTTTAAGTATAATGTATATATCATGTTTACTAAGGATTCCCCATTTAAGGGCTATCTGACCTACCGAGGGTCGCTGCATTTTTTGCCGGGCTAATGCATCAATTAGTGTTTTCCACGAAACTATGCCAGAATAGTATAGAAATTGGCCTATCAATAATTTTCGTTTGGGAAGAAATCCTCTGTAAAAATGGTCAGCAGAATTTTTGCTATTGTTTGTATTAGTATTTTTTTTCTTAAGTTCTTTGTTAATAATAGTAGTAGTACTGCTTTTGTTTATCACAGGGCTGCTGTTTTTGATAGCTGTTTGCAGTGTTTCGTAAGCAATATTCAGTTCAATGAATTGCTCATTCATTTCATTTTTCATTTTCCCTATAACCAAACAACGGTCAGGATGTGTTTCAAGTGCTTTTTTTCGGTAAGCGGTTTTTAACATTATCGGACGGATATCCATTATAGTATCAATCGAAACGTTAACTGCTGGCCCGAATATTATATTATAAGCATTCATAATGTCTTGAGTATGTAAAACGTTCGGCAAAATTTGCCCTCCTTGATACGTTATACTTAAAAGTTTGGCTTAAATACTTAAGCCTTGTTGTAAAGTACATATTTCAGCGATTTAATTATATGCATAATTGATGCCTTAACTAAAAGTTTTATATAATAAATTTTAAAAAATTAAAAGTAATAAATTTAAATATTTTAAATTGGTATAATTGTTGCTTCAATAATTGCAAATCTTGAATCTTTATGAAACTTCAAAGGAGTTAAAAAGAAACCGAAATGGCGGAAAAAGTATTAATTATCAGCAATAGCGATACTGATGTTAATCTAATTAGCAAAAGTATTAATTTTAAAGAATCTGATACTGTAATATTTACATCTTCTTGTGATATGGAGGAATTGATTTTCTCCGGAGATTTTGCAGCTATACTCGCAGACTATGATTTTGTTGGAGACAGAGTTTTAGGCTGGATAGATATGCTCCAGAAAAATAAGTCCACGTCATGTCTGATTCTTTACGGCGAGAAAAGCAGCGCTGAAAATATTGCAGAAATACTCCGAAAGGGAGCTTATGGATTTATACCACGTTCGCTGCTTGCAGAGCGAATCCATGACACACTTATAGACGGGTTGGAAAATCGGCGGGCTTTTGCTGAAATATTGGAGATTATTGAAGAACAAAAAACTGCAAATGAGCGGCTTGAACAGGAAAAAAATTCATTAAGAAATAAAAACAAAGAGCTAAATTTTATTAATCGCTTCAGCTGTGAGGTTTCTTATGATTTGAATTGGGAACATATTCTCCCTAATATGATTAATGCAGGATTCTTAAATATAATTGATGCTAAATTTATATCAGTGCTTTATAGGATCGGCAATGATTGGAATTTTTCCTGCTATTCACCTGATGGATTGTGTGATGAAAGTACTACAGATAAAATCAAGAATGATATTTGCGATAAATTTGTTTCAATATCAGGAGAAAAAATAGACAGCAAAGAGGTTTCAATGTCTGTATACCCATCAGAGTCCAAAGCATTATCCAATATCCCGATATTATCTTCTGATCAATTGATTCTGCCTTTAATATTTGGAAAACATCAGTTGGGAGTACTAACTATGCTCCCAAAAAGCAGTAAATCATCGATTAATAAAAACAGCGAAATACTGTCGACCATTTCAAATATCATGGCCATGTCCTTAAATAATGTACAAGAATATGAAAGAGTGAAAAAAATGACTGTCAGGGATGGTCTGACCGGGGTTTATAACCAGAAGGGTTTTAAAGAATTTATTGAAAATGAGTTTCAAAAGGCAAGAAGATATAAAAGATCGCTTTCTTTGATTATGATTGATGTAGATAATTTTAAAATTATTAATGATACTTTAGGCCATTTGGCCGGAGATTATGTTCTGATAGAACTGGCAAACCGCTTAAAAATATCTTTAAGAAACACCGATATTTTAGCAAGATATGGTGGAGATGAGTTTGCAATAATTCTACCGGACACAAAAAGTAAAGAAGCCGAAATACTTATAGAAAGAGTTCTGACTCATGTTAGAAATGATTTTATTGAGTGTAATTGTGAAAAGCTCTTAGTAGATGTAAGTCACGGCATTGCTGCGATTGATGAGCTTGAACTTACGGATAATGCCCTGGATTTAATCGCTGTCGCAGATTCAAAGCTTTACAATGCAAAACGGCGTTTGCACGAATATTCATCCATTGTGCTAAATGAAAGTGTTCCTTGTTTTGGAAATTCTTTAGCTTCCTGAGATCATGCCAGGATTTATTAGTACTATATTCTTGTCAGGATTGAAGGATATTTTCTGTTTAATCGGCTCTGTAATCTTGCAAAGCATGAATTTATCGGGAAGGAAACTAAGCGTAAAAAGATAAATAATTACTTACCAAAGGAAAAAGCAATTGAAAAAGCAACTTATTTTTTCCGGCAATTTTGTTGTCGGCAAAGAAAAAGATATAATTTTGGAAGCCTGCCTGGGCTCATGTGTGGGAGTAGTTATCTGGGATAAAGAAGCAAAAGTCGGCGGGTTGATTCACCTGCTATTGCCGGAATGGACAGGGTATGGCGAAATCCTAAAGCCAGCACTTTATGCAAAAACAGGGCTGCCTCTTTTCATTAATGCTTTGAGCGAGGCAGGAGCCGATAAAAGCCGCATGAAAGCATATGTTGCCGGAGGTGCTTTGATAGGACCGATATCTCAATTGGATATGGATCTTAATATCGGCGGCAGAACTGCTGATATTGTCCAGAAAATACTGGCTGATGAATCTATAGAAGTCTGCCAGGCTGAAACCGGTGGATTTTTTGGATATCGTTTAAATCTTGATTTAAGATCATTTAAAAGCTCCATTAATCTTATAGTTGATATGCCATCACAAGAAGATAATGATTTCAAAAAACCTGTACCTGCTGATATTATCCAGTCAATTAATGTGGTACGGCCGATTCCTCAAATCATTCTTAAGGTCGTACAAATGATAAACGACGGCAATTATAATATTAATGAGGTTGCTAAAGATATAAAAAAAGAACAGGTTATAAGTGCTGCAATTTTAAGATTGTGTGCTTCATCTTACCTGGGATTAAAGGAAAAGGTTACATCTATCAGCCGCGCGCTGGCTCTTTTAGGAGAAAAAAATCTTTTTAAAGTGATTGTTTCAGCTTCACTGGAGCTGTACTTTTCAGATGCCGCAAGAGGCTACTCTCTTTGCAAGGGAGGTCTGTTCCATCACGCTCTTGGCACAGCAATGATTGCTGAAGAACTGGCAAAGTATACCGCAATAATCAAACCCGATATAGCATATACAGCCGGGCTTTTACACGATATCGGAAAGGTAGTGCTGGATCAGTATATTTCATCGGCATATCCTCTTTTCTATCGACGTACTCAGATTGATATGGTTGGACTTGATGAGGCGGAAAAAGAGCTGGCCGGTATTACTCATTCTGAGGCTGGAGCAATCTTAGGTGAACGCTGGTCAATAAATGAATCCCTTATAGACGTGATAAAGCACCATCATCAGCCTGAACTGGCATCTAAAGCTCCGGAATTGACACACATAGTTTATGTGGCTGATTTACTTATGAGCAAATTTCAGGCAGGGCAGGAATTAGCTACTCTTGATAAAGGTGATATTTCTTCAAGGCTTAATAAAATCGGTTTGACAACATCAAAGTTCCCCGTTATTGTGAATCTTATTCCACAAAGCATATTGGAAGGAACAATAAATCTTCCCGCATTTTCTCAATAACTATTTTTGCTTAATATGTTTGATAAATGCTAATGACGTAACTAAATCCCTATAGACTTATGTAATTCCCCGGAAACCGGCAGGTAATACTCTTGATCTTTTAATCCTTTATTTTCTTCACCTGATAAAGACTGGAAATCATTTTGCTTGTGGCTTTCTATAAATGCATCAACTACTTTTGGGTCAAATTGGCTGCCCGAATTTTCTGTAATAATATTTAATGCAACAGCATCATCCATTTTCTTCCGGTAAGAACGATCAGATGTCAATGCATCATAGACATCTGCTACCGACAGAATGCGTGAAAGAAACGGAATATCCTCCCCCTTTAAGCCATCAGGATATCCTTTCCCGTCAAATCTTTCGTGGTGGTGGTGAATTATTTTGCATTCATCGATCCACATGCCCAGATGTCCTATAATATTGCTGCCAATAACAGGATGCTTTTTTATTATATCATATTCTTCATCCGAAAGTTTTCCGGGTTTAAGAAGAATACTATCAGGAGTTCCAATTTTACCTATATCGTGCAACAAACCGCATATGTTTAGTTTATCTATATCTTCTTGTGAAAATCCTGCTGTATTGCCTATGGATTTTGCATATAAAGATACCCTGTGTGAATGTTCTTTTGTATAAGGGTCTTTTGCTTCAATAATTTTCACTAACGCATAAAGCGTTGAAAAAAGATTTTCAAAAATATTTTCATAAAGCACCTGATTTTCTACCAGAGAAGATGCTTTACTTAAAAGAAAATTCATATAATAAAGGTCTTTTTTTATAAAGTATCGGGCGTTATCATTGATAAACAATACAAGAACACCGAATGTATTGGTTTTAATTTTGAGAGGTGCTGCCATGGTGCTGCTGTAAATGTTATTACTTTTGATAATAAGCGGCATCCCTTCTTCTGCAACTTTTTTGATATTATGCGTTACTATCTTTTCGCTAACAGCAGCATAGTTGTTATCAAGCTGCGGATAAGACGCAAGAATAGTTGGATCTTTATGATATTTATCAAAGATACAGAAGTATGCTTCATTACATTTAGTAATTTCACCAGCCAGGTCCACAAGAATGTTTAAAACTCCACTTGTGCCCGGAGGGTTTTCCAGTTTATGAAGAATAAGGTTTATTATTTCGACTTCCTTAATTTTCTTCTGTAATTCCATATTGAGTTTTAGGACTTCCTGATTTTTTTCGTTCGCCTCGTTGAGTAGTATTCCGTTAACAAACAGTTCCCTTTCTTGCATTATACGCTGGATAGTCTGCTTAATTTTTGACATTTCAAACGGCTTGGTTAAAAAATCCACAACTCCGTTTTTTAAGGTATTTATTGCATTATCTGCTGTAGGATGGCCGGTTATCACAACTATCGGTATGGTATTATCATAAAGATGGATTCGTTTGGCTAGCTCTATCCCATTAATTTCCGGCATGGAAATATCCAGAAAACAGCAGTCGATTTTTTGCTGTTTAATGGTTTCTAAGGCAATTAATCCATTCGTTTCAGTAAATACTTTGTAATTGGTAGTGGCTTCAAGATATTCCTTGAAAATCTCCAGAATGGACTGTTCGTCATCAACGATAATTATGTTTAGATTATCTCTCATAGATCGCTCATTTATATTACTTTTCAGTTCTCATAAATTTGAGATAATGATTTTTGAATGTCCTGAATTCACTTTCCGTCAGCAAGCCTTTGTCCATAAGGGATGACAGTGCTTGCAATTTGTCTGTATAGTTATCAGGCGCGGAATCGTTATATATATAATGAAGACCGGCCATGCCTGATGAGAAAAAATTTAAACTCTTTATCTTTTCAGATTTATATTTTTGGCTATTTAAAAGCATTAATTCCTGGTAAACTTCCTTTAATTTTTTTTCTAACTCTTTATTTTGTCTGTTTAGTTTTATTTTATCTATAGCCCTGTTGATAACTATTTTTATTTCTCCCATTTTACATGGCTTCATTATATAATCATAGGCACCTTCTCTTACAGCAGCTACCGCTGTTTCCAGAGAAGCATAGCCGGTAACAATAATAACAAGGATATCCGGATTCTTTTTTTTTGCATATTTTAAAACATCCAACCCGCCCACATTGGGCATAATAAGATCAGTTATAATCAGATCGAAAGGTTCTTTATTGATCATACCAATAGCTTCGGCTCCATCATAACATACCGAAACCGATCTTTCCTGCCCATCCATTAAAGTAAGATCCTTTAATATATCTGCAATTACTTTATCATCATCGACTATCAGAACTTTAAAAGGATTAAACATATCTATTAATTTCGGATCGGGCATAGCCATTATATCAAACCTTTTTATCAAGCATCAGGCCTATGGTTTCTTCAAGCTTTGTTGCCAGACTGAGCAATTCCGAAGAAGGAATTTCCCTTATAACTTCACCGGTATTTTCATTGACAACTGTTACGATAATTTTGCCCGAAGCTTCATGAACTGAAAACGACAAATCAATATTTTGAAGAACTTTCATTTTGTTTTGCAAACTTGCAAATGCATCATTTGCATTTGCTGCATTTACAGGCTTTTTTTCTTCTTCTGATTTACTGTTTTCTTCCACGGGAGTCTGATCCCGGACTGCAACATTTGGTTGTGATAAAGAATCTAAACTTTTTCCTGATAAAGAAACAGGTTCAACATACATCAGTATCACCTCCTTTACTATTTAAATCATCAGAGCTTATCTTTTGTCATCAAGATATCTTGGAAATTGGTTTCCTTTTTGGCCATACCCTCTACTAGCATGCCTGACACTATTCATCTTAAGAAGCTCATCTTTAATGCTTCTGCTTTCCGCCTTAACCATTATCATTATACTTGCATCAATCGGCACAATTTGTTCCAAAAGAATTTTTATGCGGTTAAAATATTTATCGAAAATTTCTTTAAACCTATCGGAACCGTTATGAATGGCACTTTGTACGGACATGTCTATTCTTTTAATTTTATTTATACAGTCCAGCCTTTTCGATATAAAAATATTAATATTTTTCTCCGCTTTATGTTTCAAGGATTCTTCCATTTCCTTTGTGGCAGAAAGATATTGGGTAGTAAGAAAGATTTTTTTTTCAAGGAGTAGGCCAATATTAACATCTTCATCGATTTTATTCATTTTTTAATACTCCTGATCATATACTCATATAAAATTGGAAGCATGCTGTATACTTTCTTCTTTAAATCGGACAGGTTCATGCTGAGTTTTTTTATGTCTTCCATTAATGATTACCTCCCAGGCCGATAAAAGTTCTGATAGTATTCCAATAACTTCATCAATTCCATTAAGATCTTTGTTTATATCAGCCAAAAGAATTTTTCGGTTCATGTATTTATACAAATCCGATAAATTTCGTGCAATGGCACCGCCTTTTTCCAAATCAAGCGAGCATAAAAGTTCGTCAATAAAATCCATGGCCTTTTGTAAGGCCTTACATTTTGCCTCAAATTTATTTTCCAGGTACTTGATTTTTGTAATTTTAAGCTGATCTATAGCGCCTTCATAACACATTAATATCAGTTTCCCGGGATCAGCAGTGATTACGGTCGTTTTACGATAAGCCCTTATACCGTTATTGTTCATTTAAAATCTCCTTTATTTCTTTTTAATTATGATTAACCACTACACCCAACCGTTTTGAGCTGCACTTATCTGGCCTGCCAACCAATCGCTCTGGCTCTGTATCTTTGCAAGGGCTGTTTCCATAACCACAAACCGGTTGATCATCATTTCCATCTTTCGGTCTAAACGATCTTCCATTTGATCAATCTGGGTTTCATAACTTTCTATGTTATCCTGAAGGGATTTTTGTTTAAATCCGACATAACCTTCATATTGATCTGTAATGTCAAAAAGTTTTCTGTCAAATAACTCTGCAACTCCCAAGGTAAGTTTTACGGTACCGATTTCACCTGTTGTTGTTCCGGTATATTTTATAGACAGACCGTCAATATTTGCCTCACCGCTGTTTCCCCCGAGCATCTGACCTTTGCCGGTTGCAGTTTCACCATTGATTGTTCCGGCTACATCCACTCCATTGTCAACGGTTTGGTCACCCCCTGTCCACAACAGGTTGTTTGCCTGACTGATTGTAAATGAATTTCCCGTTCCGTAATTATTATGTTTAAGAACCATGTGATTTCCGGCATCAACAGATGCTGTTATGCCCATAGCATAGCGTCCTGTCTGCCCACCGGTATTTGCAGTAAGTACTGTTCCAAAATCGAGATCGTGTGCGCTTGTAAAATCAAATGTCAAAGAAACACTGCTAGCTCCTGATGAATTATCTGTTATCAAGATCTGTCCTGATGCATTAATATCGGCCGTAACTTCATTTCCGAAAGCTGTTTCTATGGAAGAAAGCAAACCCTGAACAGAATCTGCAGCAATATTCGAAATAGTATAAGACCCGTTTATCTCGGTTCCATTATGATCTACCGCTGAAAAGGAAATTACATCACCATTGACCAGATTGGCAGAATCGCCTGTTGCGTTATAAACGCTATCCCATTTTGTCGATGAGGTTATTGCCGCTGCCTGGCCCGAATCGGCGTAAAGCTGTTCGGATCCTGAAATAATCTGAGTATAGACTGTAGATAATTCACTGTTTACAGCATTAACCATTTGGGACATGGTCATTGAACTGGTAAGATTTACGACGGATGTGCCGCTTCCTTCTGTAATAGTAAGGGTTTCATCACTGCTTAAACTTGTGTTGTCCGATGCATCCGATGTACTTTGTGTTGCAGCAGTATCAATATTAACCGTGTACTCGCCATAATTGGTATCATTAGAATGTCCCAAATACTTTATAGTGCCAACACTTACTTCGCTGCTTGCTGTAAAAAGCTTCTTCACATCATTAAAATTGCTTTTGAGATAGCCGCTTAGTTTATCATTGTCTATGTTAAGCTTACCGTCCTTATCTACATTTATGCCGACTAAACCCATTGTGGAATAATCGTATGAAACACCCCAGACGCTCTGTGTTAAAATAGATGTCAAATCCGATTTGACCGATATCAGGGTTCCGTCTCCAAAAAGAATCCCTCCTGTTTCCTGGGTTGTTTCATCAAAAGAAAATTGGGATTGAATATATGATGAAATACTATTGTAGCTGGAAACAAAATTGCTGATATTTGATATAATGGCATCGGTATCACGACGTATATTAAGCGAAACGGTAGTTTCGGTATCGGCTTTCAACAAATTCAGAGTTACGCCGGAAATTATATCGTCAATCGCATTTTCAGAACGTGTGACAGTTACCCCGTCCAATGTAACGGAAGCATCTGCTCCTGCAACTATTTCACGTTTACGGGCAGTGCCGGAAAGGATGCCGTCCGTATCAAATTTGAGAGTAGTATCATCTGTTCCGCCGGAATCTTTTACTCCTATTCTTATGTCAAGATAGCTGGTTCCTGATGTATTATTCACAATCATTAATTTGCCGTCACCGTTAACAGAGGCGGTTACATTGCCAAAAGCCGATTCTATCTTTGAAAGAAGATCACCTAAAGTGGTTGTATCGGTAATGATAAGAGTATCATCTGATACAGGATTGTTATCCGTATCCGTGCCTTCCAGATGTATGTAATCTGTATTCAGAAATCCGGTATAGCCGTCAATATCCATGATTAAAGTATCTGAGGTAATTACAGCTCCACCGCTTGTGTTTTCAATATCGCCTGTTACGCTTGATTCATCTGAAACGCCGCCTTTTATTATACCCAGTGTTTCAAGAATATTATTCTTATCAGTATATGTATTGGCGGCCCCTTCAACCATCAGTCTGTAATATGTGTTGTTATTTTCCGTTTCGGAAGTAATTGAAGCCGTAAGGCCGGCAGCGGCAAATTTGGTCTGCAAACTGCTTAAGGTGTCTGTGCTTAGATCTATATCGCCAATTGACATGCCGTTAATTATAATTTCCCCGGCGCTTGAGGTTTGAGTGGTTGAAAGGTTAAGAAGAGATTTTATGGAGATGCTGGTACTGCTGAACCCATCCGTCTGGTCCCCACCGGTGAGATGGTTTTTTGCAGTTCTGTCGGCATCTGTAAAGCCAAACTCATAAAGAATATCAGATACTCCGCCGTTTTGCAGTCCGATTCCCGAAGCGCCTGTTGTATCACTGGTAAGTACCAACCGGTGGTCACCTGTTCCATAGCTTATAATGCTGGATGTAACTCCGGTCGGATTTGAGCCTGAATTTGCATTGTTAATTTTATTGCTTACATCAGCCAATGTATCGGTTGCTGCGATATTTATAGCAGTTCCGTTTATCAGGATATCACCGGAGTAATCTGATCCCAGAGCATCGGATATTGATGCAAATGACCCTGAAGACAGTTTTTGGGCAGCAGCCAGATTATTGACTTTTAGTGAATAGGAACCTATGGATGCCGTATCGGATGTACTGACAGTCAGAAGGTCGGAAGCTTTAACTGTTGAACTATCAGTTGTCATAGACGCTTTGAATATATTAAAATCATCGGTATCCTTAAGAGTACCAACTGCTGTCTTTAAGGATAGCAATTTGCTGTTTAAAGACTGCCATTCGGTAAGTTTTGATTGTGTTTCAGTTTTTTTTCCGGTAACAAGATCGACTCGACGGTGTTCAATTTCCATAAGCGAATCAATCATGGACCGCCAGTCAAATCCGCTCGAAAGACCTGATATTAGGTTGGTGCTCAGAGCCATGTTACCTCCATTTTAATATGTTACCAAAACAGACCGGAAAATAATTCCGGTCCATATTTCGTTTATCGGAAAAATTTGTTAAAAACTTGAGTCTTTTGTTGCTTTCCAAATACATAGCAAAATGCCTGCCATAAAAAATCCCGTTTCCGGAAATCCGAAAACGGGATTTTTGTTTAAGTTACAAGTTACCAAGATAAAATTGTTTATGGCTCTTTTTATAAAAGTATTTACGACCTCATTATCCAAACAATGAGAGAACACCCTGAGGCGCCATGTTAGCCTGAGCCAGCATTGAAGTACCGGCCTGAAGCAGGATCTGGTTCTTTGTAAAAGTCGTCATTTCTGAGGCCATATCCACATCACGGATTACAGATTCAGCCGCCTGAGAGTTTTCAATTGTAGTTGCCAGGTTCGCAGCGGCATAAGAAAGCCTGTTCTGAGCCGCACCGATATCACCTCGCCGTGACGCAAGGGTGTCGATGGCTGTGTTAATGGTTGTTAAGGCAGCTTGCGCCCCTGTTGCAGTACTTAGATCGATACCGCTGATGTTTAAACCTGACGACCCTGTCGTGGCATCCCCAACGCTTATGTCAATCCGGTCATTGGATGTGTTTTTAGCTCCTACCTGGAAAGTGGACGCTCCGGAATTGTCGACGGCAAAGGTTACAGCATCATAGTCGCCATCCGCATATCCTGAATCAAGAGTTAGCTTGATACCTAACTGATCAAAGTCCAGTGTTTGTGCAACGCCGTCAGTAGTTGCAACCGCTTGGGATGCTCCAGTGGTTCCATTAGTAAGTGTCATGGAATTTGAAGCACCAGCATTAGTAATAGTCCAAGTTCCGGTCGCAGTGGAACTTCCTAACGACATAGATGAATAACCAACATCGGCTACTATGATAGTATCATCAGCTATATCTGCTGCGGCTAGAGTACCAGCACCGGTTATAGTCAATCCAATATCAGCGAACGTTATGGCATTGGTTGCTGAATCGTAGGAACCAGCATATACCGCACCGTCTGTCGCACCGGTCATCAGAACACTACCTACAGTTGAGGATATAGTAGCAGCACCGGTTGACAAAGTGTATGTCTGCGCAGCAAGGTTAGATACATCGCTGCTGAATGAAAAACTCATTGTTTCGGTATCTGTACTATCATCAGTGAATGTGTACTTGTTGCCATTGACTGTATCAAGAGCGACAGTGGTAGTTGCACCAGTAGTTTGCCAATCGGCCGAAGATGCACCAAAGGTTCCATCAAGCAGCTTACTGCCTGCATACTCGCTGGAGTTTGCAATACGATCAATTTCATTAATCAGCTGTACTTTTTCTGCCTCGATCTTGTCCAGGTTGGACGATGCATTGGCTGAAGCAGCCTGTGTTCCGAGTTCCTTTAAGCGGGTAAGCATGTTGCCGATCTGGTCCATGGCACCTTCTGCAACCTGTAAAAGCGAGTTTGCTTCCGATGTGTTTCTGCTTGCCACTTTGTAACTGGCGATATCCGCACGCATTCCCGAAGAAATTGCCAGTCCTGCGGCATCATCTGCCGCCCTGTTAATCCGGTAACCTGAAGAAAGTCTTTCAAGAGATTTGCTCATTCCGCTGTCAGCGATCTGCAGATTCTTGTGTGCGTTCATTGCTGCGATGTTGTTTTGAATTCTAAGTCCCATTGTTTAATCCTCCTTGATTTTATGTGATTTTTGCCGTTTATCCGGCTCAGTATTTTCGGGCGTCCCTGCCCAAATGTTTACGATCCTATCAATAAGAATTTGCTTATCACCTCCTTATTTTTTATTGGATCGTTTTAACCTTTAGCTGAATTATCGGATGAAGGATAAAAAAACTTTAAAAAAAAATCACGATCTGCGGATTTCTTACGGATTCATCAATCGGAAGGAGATAAACTTTAACAAATAGTTTGGGAGTGTAGAGCAAGCCTTGTCAAGCGTTCATCCTTTGGATTCAGGGATAAACCTGTTTCCAGTAGCCTAACCGCCGTGCCGTATTCACCCTTTTCAATAGACTCACGGGTAAGATCAGCAATTATATCTGTGTTTCCCGGCCCCAGCCTGAGCCCGATATCTACAGCCATTTCAAATGGCGATGCACAACTTTTGGCCAGAAAGCTGTGTGCAATCATCAAATAAAGGTCTGCAAGATCCGATATGGATTGCAGTATGCTATTCGATGGTAATTCCAGTATTCTGAGCAATGATTCGCAAGGTCCTATCATGCCCTCGATATTCCCGGTTTCCAGACAGACTATAGAAAGAGTCAATGCTATGTGAATATCTGCCGGATAAACGGCAAAAGCTATTGCAAGAAAATGCAATGCTTCCTGATGACACGATTTTTGAAACAAAAGCAGGCCGAGGTTCAAGGCAGCCTTTGGAGATTCAGGATCAATCAGTAACACTTTGCGGTATTTGTCTTCGGCCTTTTCAAACAGCCGCTGTTTTTCAAGAGCAATGCCCCAGTTTATAAAAGCATCTGAATTCTCCGGTGCTTTGGCCACAACAGTTTCAAACGCTCCGGATGCTCTATCGTAATCGCAAAGCTCCAGAAGCAACAACCCCATACGGAATGGTATATCAGTATCCTCCGGCAAGAGATCCTGAAGTTTTTGATAGATGGAAACGGCCTCATCTTTGCGACCCGACATTTTATAAGCCCTAGCCAGGGCGTGAATACCTTTGGAAAAACCAACTTGTTCAGTAGGAAGCATTTCCAGAACTTCGATTGCTGTATCGCTTAGTCCTAGCTTCAAGATGTTTATGCCTATTTCTTCTATGATTTGAAATCGCGCATTCTTTGAAACACTCTTTACGGCCTTTTTTAAAAATACGACCCCTTGATCCTGCTTCCCCAAATAAATACTTGCATAGCCCATGCTCCGGTAAACCACCCAGTCCTGATGCACTGTCTCAAACTGAAATACAGGAAAGAAGCTGATATCAGTGGTGAGCTTTTCACAAAGGTCCAGGAATGTGTAACCGTGCTTTAAGGTGTTGTCATAATCATTTTCAGAAAAATAAATTTGAGTCAGGCAATGATGAAGATCAATGCTCCAGACAAAACGCTCCAGACCTTCAAGGCCGGTGGTTTTAGCTTCATCGAATCTTCGCATCTGTAAAAGTGAATTTGAAGCTACAAAATATGTCCAGGAAAGCTGTGATGAGCGCTCTTCTTTAGCTCTGGCCATATCTAAGGTGAGCGCTGCCTCCCGGTAGGCTCCTTCCCAGTCCTTTTCGGCCATCAGCGTCATGGCCAGGTGGTGATGAGTAGGAATATCATCGGGCCACTCGGCTGCTTGCTGGCGCAAAAGTGCAAGAGAACGCTCAATCTTGGTACGCTTTTTCTCAGGGGTCAGGTCATAGCCGTAATGCCATAGTACAACCGGAGATGGAGTAAGCGATTCTTTAAAAATTATTTGGTTATGAACCTTGCCACGATAGTAAATGTCCAAACCGTTTTTGAATAATCTGGGCGAACTCCCCTCACTGTAATATGCGCCATCCTCCAGGTAACTCCTTACTTTAAATAAGATAACTCCAGTTGGAGCATTTCTGACAAGCGTCCTGACAATATGGCCGGTCTTTGCTTCCAGCTCTTCGTCCGCATCTATTATCAGAATCCATTCGCCGGTGGCGTATGAAATAGACTGATTGCGGTGCTTGCTGAAATCATTTTCCCAGAGATGGTGATAGACCTTAGCACCGTAACTTTTGGCTATCTCGACTGTGCTGTCCGAAGACCCGGTATCAACCACGATAATTTCATCCACTACATCTCTTATGCTTTTCAGGCAATTAGGAAGCAGTGCCTCTTCGTTTTTTACAATCATACATGCCGAGATGAGAGGTTTGCCCAACTTTTTCTCTTTCGCTTTTACTTTCTTTATTTTTTTGCTCATGACAATGTTTCCTTTGCTACCGGCGCTTGCTGGTATTTTCCAATATCATAACCAGTTGAGTACCAATCTACCTTTTCTGTTGTCAAATGTTTGCATAGAGCACCCTATAAGACAGCCTTTAGTGTGCATCTTGGAAACCGAATCCTTTTTGTCGAAATGATATTAGCAACATTAGTGCCAGAAACTTAAAATAGCTTAATATAGACTTAACAGCGGGTGCAAAACTTCCACGATGATGATGTGACGCCTGATGGCACTTTGAACAACAATGCCCCATGAGGAAGGTGGAAAGTATTTCATAAAGAACACCATCACAGTAAAAGCATAATCACCGACCACCAGCATAGCTGGTGGTTTAATGTAAGGCAATTTATGAGCTGTACATTAAAGTTTACCCTATTAATAGGTTGTGGGGATTGGTTTCTTGCTCTGGGTATTTGCTTGGCTCAAACCTCTTTCGTGAAAATAGTGCGTATCTTTTGCGGGTGGTAAAATAGGAAAAGAAGTCAAATCTTTGACATAGTGTTTTTATAAAACAGATTTATGGTTTAAGTTTTATTCTCAAACCTTTCTCGCTCATTTTATATTGATTTCCGCAGGTCGTGCAAACCAGATCTTCTGTAAGCCGTTCCCCGCATACACATACCCAACCAATTTGCTTTGCAGGATTACCCACTATTAGGGCATGATCGGGAACGTCTTTAGTAATTACTGCTCCTGCACCGATAAATGCAGATTGGCCTATGGTATGCCCGCATACTATGGTGCAGTTGGCCCCTAATGTCGCTCCTTTCTTAATTAGAGTGGGGCGTACCTGATCCATTTTGGAAATTTCTGCTCTTGGGTTGTATATGTTGGTAAATACCATGGAGGGACCACAAAAAACTCCGTCTTCAAGAGTGACACCTTTATATATCGAAACATTGTTCTGAAGCTTACAATTATTTCCAATAATAACATCATCGGCCACGAACACATTCTGCCCTATAGAGCAGTTTTCTCCGATGACAGCGGTGGAGCTGATATGCGTCCAGTGCCAGATACGTGTTCCTGCGCCAATTATTGCACCATCGTCTACACAGGCCAATTCGTGTATGAATATTTCAGACATATCCAACCTCATTTTACTTTATGGCAGAAAGGATGGTATTCACCAATAAGCCCTTTGGCGTCAGCATTGCGAATATTGTGAACCGTCTCAATGCTCGACCGCGCTTCCTCCACGCCGAACCCTTGCCCGGCCAGGATCGCCTCATAACTTCGGGTGTGCAGCTCCTTAAAACCGCCTGAGAATTCAATTTCCTCCCCGTCCACGGTGATCGACCGGTAGGTGCGCATATTACCACTTATTACCTCATTGGGCAAATATTCGGCATTCACACTAAGAAACCAGCGTACCCGGGCGTGCGCCAGCTTAATATAGCCAGCAGCCGTGTCCTTGTGATGGATGTGCACGACATGTATCTCCACCGGGCCGAAAATCCAAGTCAGCATGTCAAAAAAGTGAACCCCGATGTTCGTAGCTATCCCCCCGGATTTCTCCGGATAGCCCTTCCAGCTTACGGAATACCACCGGCCTCTGGAGGTAAGATAGGTCAGATCGATATCATACATCTTTCGGGGATCTTTAGCAATTTCCACAGCTACCTTGTCTTTCAAGGCAATGATGCTGGGATGTAGTCGAAGTTGGAGGATATTCCAGACCCGGCAGCCGTACTCGGCCTCGAGTTCGGCCAGGGCGTCCAGATTCCATGGATTGAGCGCCAGCGGCTTTTCGCATATCGCCTCGGCCTTGATGCGTAACGCGAACCGGATATGGGCATCGTGTAGGTAGTTGGGGGAGCAGATACTCACATAATCAATGGGTTTCTCCTTGCGACGCAGTTTTTCGGCGTGGCGATCAAAGCGCTCAAATTCGGTAAAAAAGGCTGCCTCGGGAAAATAGCTGTCGATAACGCCAACTGAGTCGTTAGGGTCTGCTGCGGCAACCAGCTTATTCCCGGTCTCCAGAATGGCTTTCATATGCTGCGGGGCGATATATCCGGCAGCACCTATTAATGCAAAGTGTTTGGGGTCCATTTTGTTTTTCTGATCTATCAGGTTTGAATGTTTAATGGTGGAGATATCCCTCTGTTTAAAATTTATCCTAAAAGATTTACCATAAAATTAAGCAATCAATATGCCAAGTTCTTTTAACTGTTAAATATTTTGTGTAATTGAATAATTGGGCTTCATATGGAGATATCTGCAAGGCGCAACCGGAAACAGTGTTGGTTTTCTTTTTCCCGATTTCTGCCTGTCCATGGTTTATGCTGTTCTTTTTAGTACAAGAGCGCGGTAGGGTAAATTAATGGCCGTAATCTCCAGATGGCTCAGAAGATGCTTATTGGGCGTGCTCTGACCACAAATTTGAATTTTAACAATTTCGATTTCAAAGTTATTCAGATCTATCTCTTTAAACAGACAACGTTTCACCGCAGCTGTATCGTAGATTCGGGCATAATCGCCCAACCTTGCGCGTTGGCATGGCAAGGGCGTTGACGATGATCAGGCGGTAGCCAGGAATCGATTAAAAACCTGAACGATTAACGTCCTTATAATCCACACTCATTTAATTGGTTGGCGCATTTTTTGTAGGCGTTCATTAAATCTTCTCTTTCAGGAAAGAAGAACATCACCTCCTGAAGCCTCTTCAAAAGCCCTGAAATATGAAAATGATCCAATGCGTTGATACTTTCATTACGGATTTTAGAACCATTTGTCTGATTACACTGATGATAAAAAACACCTTCATTGATCAAAGCAATGGCGCGATCAATTTCATGGGTCATCCCTTGGGTGTATTTTGTTTTGAAACATCTTCTTACTTCCTGCATCAACTGATCTTTATCGGATTCACTTAGGGCGGATTGATTCAGCACTTCGAGATGGGCATAGGCTAAATGACCATGGGGAAAGCTTATCCCTTCTTTGAATAATTTTGGATCTGCTTCAGGCATCAATTGAATGTTCCGCTCATCGTAGGAATGATAATTATAGTCTCTGGTCAACCTCCTGCAAAAAAGTGGTTTCTCGATTTGAACAAATTTTCTATAAAAGCATAATATGATGCGATTTTACCATTTGTAAGCGTACGACAAGTTTCCAACGTATCTCCTTGTGAAAGCTCCGCCTCCCTTTTTCATTAGCTGATCAATAATTTTGGATTTCATGTATTTAGTCCTTTAATGGGTTTTTTTATAAGGAAATTTTTTAGGCCTCATCCAGCAATTTGTAAAACTCCTTGAATTTTTCCAGATCTATTGTACTGGCCAGATATTTGTCAACATAGTACTCAGGGGTCTTTGTCATAATTTCACCATGCACGCGGCATATTTGTGGAAAAAAGGATAACACAGTCATCTTTCCTAGGCTGCCATCCGTACTCAAAAAATAACCTTTATCCTTGCAAAAATCAGGGTAGATAACAGATGGTGGAGAATTTGTTAATCCGGGATGGTAGTTAAATCCGGTTCCTGACACTTTAATAAGCAAACCTATATGGGGCGATAAAATGCGTCCCAATTTGACATTGTTATCAGAAAAAACAAATGCATTATCGTCAGGATTTATAATGAACCTGGCCTGTGAAAATATGTCTATTTTTTCAGTTAAATTTAAAGTTGCGGGGTCAATACACTCAAAGCCCTGCTCCTTTAAAAACAGCATGATGGTCTCCTGAACACCCATTGCACGCGTAGCGCCGTGTGTTTTTTCGCCCACGATTCTGAATATCTTTTTTGTAGCGGGTAGCTTTGAACGTCGTGGCCCCACAAAGCGATCTTCAATCATTTGAATATTTTTAGGGCGTCTTTGAAAGTAATATGAGCGAGGACCATAAAAAGATACCTTATCTGCCGTTAAAAATTCACCTTGTTTAATAGCTAAAAGATACTCTTTGGGAAACCCGATTGGCTCAAAAAATTCAACCATTCTGTCATAATTCCTACCTTCCGCAACATTTACGTAATTAAAATTCATACCATCAAACCAGAACATAGGAAAAAAGCTCTCCCAGAGGTGGTGTCCGTAGCCCCCACTGGGATTTGCCATGGAAAGCAGATTCCCTTTAAAGTGACCTTTATAGGGTAAGTTAATATTTTTCTTTATATGCTCAATTGTCAAACACCTTCCATCATTAATTCCAATCAAACTGCCTGTTTCAGCAATCAGGTAACCATCCGGCGTAATGACCATGCCGCTATTGCCAATAACCATGCCGTTTTCTATGGTCGCGGCATAGGCTTCAGGAAATACCAATTTTGTTGGCCATTCCCCGAAATACTCTGCAAGGTCTCTCAACATTCTGGTTTCCTGCGGACGACGAATTGCAGAATCATAGCCCAAACGCTCCATATTAACTGTTTCTTCAGGTAAGTGTTCGTGCACCTCAACCCCATATTGCCTATGAGTATCCGCTACTATATCTCTGAACCACTTTACTCCAAGTATTGGTTCCCAGTTTTTTGCCATTCTTGAACCTCTATATGTTAAGGTATTCTTTTATTACCCAGATTGTTTGTAGAAACTATGGACTTTAATTTTTTACATGCTGGTAATAATCTTTTGTTGATGGGTTGCTGCAATATTATAATTGTTCGCCTGCGGGTATTAATTTATCATTTATATAAGAACCAACTCCATTGCAATAACCGCAAATATGCGGTTGGTCATAAGTAGTTGCCTGTAAAAAGAACTTAACTATATCTATCGGGTTATCTGTTGTTTTAACATAATCAACCCGCTCTTTCCCTGGTGACAGCTCATTTATGCCTCCGGTATATACCGAACAAGATGCAGTGCAGGGATATATTTTATCTGCGAACATACATTTATACATCCGCATAGAACAATTCAGATACAGTTCTTCATTTTCTCTTTCAGACCTGTTTTTGGGCAGACTCAAATCTCCTATATCATTCCACCTTACCTCTTGTGCTCCTGTTGCGAAGCTGTTGAAAAAGTGCTTTATACCGTATTCATTAAATAGAGATCTCAAATTATCAACTTTTAAGAATTTTAGAATGTCGGGGTGAACATAATGTGAAATTTGTATTGAACCAATATGCTTTTGAAGGGCTTTAAGCAGCTTTTCATCCGGCAGTAACGTTCCGTTAGTAACAAACGTTAGTTCGTTATATTTATCCCTGTAATTTTCTGAAATATATTCAATGATTTTATCCAGCTCAGGGTGTAAAAGTACTTCGCCTGTTGTTAAATGGAATATACCTATGTAATCAATTGCTTTGAATACATTATCAATGTTTTTTCTTACTTCTTTAAAAGGCATAATATAAGACTTGTATTCATTAAGGTAAGGTACCTGCGCAATGCAATGTTTACATTTTAAAGAACAGACAGTTGTGATAATAAACTCAAGGTTTGGTAAAACAATTTTGTTTTTTTTGAAATAGCTGTAAGCTGTAAAAAAATCCCTTGAGGTACAAAAGCAGTTTTTATCATATCCCGCTTTTAATAATTCTTTAGAAATTTCCCGATACTGGGAGTTATTTGGCATTATTATAATTCTTGTGTTTTGTTTATCTTCGTTTATTAACCTCTCTGGAGAGAGAATTTTGTAATCGAGAAAATCCGTTCCATGTAAATTTTTATTGCTGTCCACAATATATTTTATATTCAAAGCATCAGCATATCTGAGCAAGGGAACAATCATTCGTCCCTTTCCCCAGAAGATTATTTCTTTTTTTTCAAATTGACTCAGAAATTCATCAGACTTGATTATAAACTCCTGATCATTTTTATATTTGCCGGATAAATTCATAGCTTACCTCCATTTGACAGGATTATTTTAAAATGTAATTAATGTGTGTTCCAGAACACCATCCAGATCATTTACTAAGAATATATCTCTTTCAATCGATTTATGTGATCATCAAGTATATCTTCGGGAAATGGTCGACATTGCACAACAGAGCAAGTCTCACAGGCAACGCCTTTATAGTTTTTACTGCCATCCAGCATCTTTTGCTGTACCTGCCTTATTATTTTACCATTCCATATATCGAAAAAACTTTCTTTCTTAATATTCCCTATGCCTATCATTGTTTCATTAGAACAGGGAACAACCCTTCCGTCAGGGCATACTGTAACTAAATGATAGGGCTGAGGACATATGTTTATATCCGGCAAACTAAAGCCTAACGCATTATAGTTAGGTGTCTTATCCAACCATTTTGAATAATCCAGTTTCTGAACATTCGGGACAACCTGTTCAATCGCATAAGAATCACAATAATCTTTAAAAAGATCAATAAAGTGTTTTTTGTCACTTTCATCATCCAGTGCAACGTCCATAGTTTTTACATAAACATTCAGGTTCTTGTTTTTTCGCTCTTTTTCCTGGTAAAAATATTGCACATTACGAACGATAGAATCAAAATCAACCTTTCTTCTGCAAATCTCCTCATACTTTTTATTTGAAAGTCCATAAATGGAAATCCTTAATCTTTCCAATCCTGCATCAATCAAGTTCTTTGACATCTCAGGGGTGAGTAATGTGCCATTTGTAATTAACTCCAGCTTATCAGACACTTTTTTATCTGCGGCATAGCGAACAAACTCGACGATATTTTTATTAAGTAAAGATTCTCCGGCTCCGCAGAAACGCAGCATTTTAATTTTCTCCGGCATTTCAGCCAATTCATCTATAAGTTTTTTAAAAACAGAAAGCTCCATAAATGTCTCAGAACTCAATTTAGGCCGTATGTTTTTGCCCAGACCATAATGACAAAAAGTGCAGGCAAGGTTGCATACATATGTATCAAAGATTTGAACAACTAACGGGGCTTCTAGTGGTAATACGTCGGCAAGCCTAACACGCCTTCCTGACGGAGCCTGCTTTTTTGATATATTTTCAGAACTCATGATTTTACCTCTATTTATATCTATTGTTTACGTTCGGGACGGGCAATTGTATCCCTGCAGGAACCGGTTTAGGATCAAAAGCTAATTCACAGTAACGACAAGCATCTATAAATGGTAAATGTTCAAATTTTTCGAGAACTGGACCAAGGTTACCGTTATTGTGACTGTGAATATCTATACATTCGTGCGAATATTCTTTAATTTTTCCCAATTGAATACCCGCATAATGATGTGGGCAAAGATACAGCTTCCCTTTATAGGCACGGTGACAATTTTTTAAGAAACAGCGGTAAAATGCTTTTTTGAGATAATCATTTTTCACATCGTGCTTTTTGAAGTCTTTAAAATCAAGCCACTCAAAATTTATTGTAAAAAGAAAAGGAATTCCATGCTCATTTAGTTTTCTTCTGGTTGCAATAATATTATCAAGCAATTTGCCAGACGTGGTCTTTTCATAATTTGATACCTGAAGCATAAACCGAGTATTCTTCATAATATCACATAATCTGTCGGAAGGGATAACTGTGCCATTAGTAAAAGATTTTATATAACCAATATTTTCAATCTCCAGTAATCCTTCTATCAATTCCTCTATGCGCGGATGCAGAAAAGGTTCTCCGCCGACCAATTCCACAAAATTGAGAAAATATGAAGCATCTGCTATTTTCTTAACATCAGAAAGAATAGATTCTACAGGTGTAAAGCCTTTATCAATGAGAAGAGGAATTTGTTCGCAGCAATGCTCACACCGCAACGTACATTTTTGGCTGACAATATATCCAAACCAGCCAAAAGATGTACTTCGCCTGTCATCTTTAATATCTACATGATTTCCCATTTCTTTCAGGCAGGATGAAGCTACTTTGCAGTGATGACGCTCAAAGCCGCAATTTTCACACTCGAATATATCGATCGTCTTTTTTTCTTTTGTTCTGGATGAACAAATGGGCATCTTCAATCTTCGATTTAAAGCCCAGCCATCGTGTATTTTTAATTCATGGTTTCGTTCCAGTACCACTTGTTTTAAAAGTTCAAATTGAGTTTCCCAATTAACTGAAATAATGACCTGGAATTGAGAATCCAGTTTGCTGAAAATGTCAGGAGGATGGACAACAACCCCATTGATCGATTTTAAGCTTTCATAAGCCCTATCTACATAATATGCTATATCTATATCGTATTCTGAAAGAGTCTTCTGTAATTGTTGTCCTAGCACACCTGCTGGGTAGATAATAATCTTTTTGCTTGATAATTGATCGAGAACTTCGTCTATTTCTTTATTGTTGATAGCTTGAGTTTTACTTATTTTTGTATTCACGCCAACCCCTGTTCAAATTAGTAGTCTAAGAAGATTCAAAAAATAACATGATGGCTTCTTGTAGACCATTTAATTTTTTACTATTCTATCCCCAAATGGGAATATCCTTATTGAACGAAAATGCGTCATCTGCATAAAATTTATCGGTTATAGAGCTGACAATGCAACACTTATTGGAAAAAAATATGCCAAAGCTTTCTTCAATAATGTGAGAATCTATTAGAGTTTCTACAGGATTTGGCAGCAGGGTAACGAGATTTTTTATAAACTCACCTATACCATAATGTATGCCAATTTTGTCTTTATAGCGTTTTTGATTCATTTTACCTTCAGCCTGTACGAATTTGCCATCTTCTTTGCAATACAGGTACATACCTTCCGGAGCTGCCAGCACAGATTCAATTATCAGTTTATTTCTCATTACACTGCTTTGATCAGCGGTCTGTATATCGCCTTTTCCTTGGTATAATCCCTGAATATATCCACCGATACCGTATGGATTAGAATTACCCATTCGAGCGCAAAAATAGTATCCCTGAAGCTGTCTTCCGATTAAATTACCCAGATAATATTGATTTGTTCCACTATAATGGGTATCCGCACATACAGTGTTTGATATATCAAGGTTTAAAGAGTCGATATACTGAAGATAAGCCGTTCGTTCCTTAGAAGCTGATTCAAGAATATCGCGTCTATAGGGTTCAAGATAATTTATGATTCGGCTTTTTTCTGTTTTGGTATTTATCAATAAATCCTTATGGGGATCATCTTTATAAGCTGATATGCCAAATCGAATAAAGGTATATTCCGCGAAAGTACCGGTAAAAGAGAGATCAACTAATTGATTAATATCAGCATCGGAATAAAGTGAGGGAACAGTAACAGCCCTGCGAGAGGTCTTGAAATAAATGCCCTTTGCTGTGTTTTTAAGGTTTAATAATTTAGTGAGCAGATTATAGTAACGTAGCAGCAGTAAACCATCCCGTGCAAAAAACAGAATGTTTTTAATCGATTTATCTCTTGTTATTGAAAGGAGCCAGAAAAGATAACCGGATAATAAGGGCCCGAACGCCACAAATCCTAATGCCTTGGTATCTGTAAATGTAACTTTTCCCGAAGTGTGGGATAATGCAAAAGGTGAATTGAAAAGGACTTCCATAATCAGCCCCATCATGATTGACTCCTGCATATTTCTTGCTTGAGAGACTAATGAAGATATTGATGAAGTGCGAAATAAGTCATAGGCCGATCTTACGATTATAGCGTTTATGCCGCATTCCTCTGCCCTGTTCCCGTCTGATTCAGGATTATCACCGATATGAAGGATCTTTTTGCCTGGAACTTCAGAACAAAATATCCGCCACAATTGACCCGAATTTTTATCAGCTCCTTGATTGCAGGAAAGAAAAAGTTTTTTATAGCCTGTAATCTGATTTTCTTTCAGGATCAAAGCAACAACATCCTCTGGCAAGTACATATCTGATATAAGATAAACAGATTTCCCTGCTGATAAAGCATAATTATAGAGATCAACAACATCTTTTCTTTGCGTAAGAAATTGTTTTTCAGTTTCTATTTCCAGATTACAGATATCATTTTTATACTCAACGGGTAGCCCAAAATCTTTGACCATCCGGTCATATACCTGATTTAATGTAAATGTAAATCCTGTCTTCTGTTGTAATTGAGCCGCAGCGTATCGTCTGGATCGTGCATAATCAAATGTTTCTCCGTATAAATCATAAACCTTTTGTTCGACTACTAAAAAAATGTCTTCGGGCGTAAGAACCTTTCTCATAAGCAGGGTATCAAATACATCAAAAGAGATGATATCACTAACCTTTATACTCTTAATAATTTGCTCTTTTGTAAGCTTCCAGTATGGATCATTTTCATAGTCAATATCTTCAGTTTCTGGCTTTGAACCATCCTGAAAATATACCGGTATATTATATTTTTCGGTTTGTTCTCTGATACGATTATAAATTACTTCCCAATAATTTTCGTTTGAAATAATAATAATTAAATCTGCATACTTTTTTACATCATCTAATGTAATTACCGAAACACCATTTATCTTTAACCCTACATTCTCAGGATCCCTGTCTAAAAGCGCGGTAAATAAAAACTCCTTTAAGTATTTAGTTAAAATATATGTATTATTACCTGTTCCATACAGTGCAATTCTCTTGTTTTTTGCGTGCTGGAAATTAACTAAGAAATTTTCAATAAATGAAATAATTTGTTTATCTTTTAATTTGTTTCCAGTTTTCATAAACACTGAACTTTCTTATTGAGGTATTTTCCATTTGCAATAATCCTTTCTTCATAACCATCCAGGACATCTTCTTCAAACATTCCGAATTTATAGGCTTCACATTTTGAGCAGATATTATTTTTTTGTTTTTTTAACATTGCAAATTGAAATTTTTTCAGATTTTCTCCGTTCCACACATCAAATATGTTTTCTTTTTGTGAATTGCCACATACAAAGGGTGTTTGCATGCCGCAACACGGAACGATATTGCCATCTGGGTTAATTTGGAGCATATAAAACGGCTGCGGGCAGATCTGTGCATTTTGCACGGCATTTCCGTTTTGTGTGGTGGCAAGAGGTGTGTTGCTCAGTTTTGTATAGTCAATATTTGGCACTGCCGGAGCAAGGTGTTCTATCGCTATTTTATCGCAAATATTGCCAAATATATCGTAGAATTTTTCTCTTTCATTTTCTTCTAATGCACAGTCAATGATTTTGATATAAATTTTGCATTCTTTTTTGTTTTTATAAAAATATCTGATATTTTCTGTAAATTTATCAAAATTAATATCTACCCTGCAAATCTCTTTGTATTTTTTAGATGATAACCCCTGAATTGAAATTCTCAGCCAGTCTAATCCTGCTTCTATTAAGTTATCCGACAATTCATTGGTTAAAAGAGACGCATTTGTAACAATGTCGAAAGATTTTGCAACCTTTTTATCCCTAGCATATTTAACCATTTCTGCAATTTGGGGGTGGAGTAATGGCTCACCTGTGGCCGCAAATCGGAGCATTTTTAACTTTTGAGGGAATTCGGCTAACTCATCAATGCATTTTTTGTACAAATCAAAATCCATCATTGATTTGTCGGCAATAAAGCCCCTGCCTTTTTTCGGCAGGGAATGAATGCAGTAATTGCACCTGAAGTTACACGCATAGGCCGGGAAAATCTGCACCATAAAAGGTGTGTAAAGGGGTATGGCTTCTGCCAGTCTGGTACGTTTGCCGCCTACAGACTGTCCGTTTATTTGCTCTGCATTCATTCAGGTAATCTTTCTAAGATAATATCTGCGTCTTCATCCAGGACATCTTCCGGTTGAGATACATCGTCAGGGGCGCAACAAACCTTGCAATGTGCATTAGTGTAACGTTTTTTTGTTAACTGAAGTCTCCAGAAGTCAAGATGCTTTTCGCTTTGCCATATATCCGTAATGCGGTCAGAATTAACATTGCCTAACACGACAGGAACATAAACTGAGTCACATGGCTTTACATCACCATTAGGCAGTATTCCAAGCATGAAAAATGCAAGAGGGCACACCTTCCTTTTTTCTATTACCCTGCCTTGTCTGTCATAATTTATATCCAGGCTGTCAGTGGCTTTTACTCCGTCATAGGTCTTTTGTACCTTTTCAATGAACATCCTGTCTGAGCAACCAGAGAAAAGATTATAGAACTTTTCTTCTTCATCTTTTTCAAGAGCAATATCCAGAATTTTTACAAATAACTTTGTATCTTCTTTGTTTTTGTAAAAATAATTAATATTGTCCATAAATTTTTTAAAATCTATATTGGTTTTGGATATTTCCTGGTATTTAAAAGAAGATATGCCTTGTATGGAAATTTTAACAGCATCTATTCCGCTGGATATTAAGTCATCAGACATACCTTTTGACAAAAGCGAGCCGTTGGTAATAATTTCAACCCTTTCAAATGCCTTGCTTTCTTTTGCAATTTCAACCATTTTGGCAATGTTTTTGTTAAGAAGAGGCTCGCCATGTCCGGTCAGGGATAGTAGTTTAATTTTACTAGGAAACCGGCTTAACTGCTCAAAGGCCTTTTTATATGTATCAAGTGTCATGGTCTCTTTTACAAAACCATATCTTTTTTTCATTTCAGATAGTTCAAGTGAATGAGCACAATAGATACATTTAAAATTACATACACTTGTTGGGGATAAATAAATGCTAAAAGGGATATTAAGGGGAACAACGTTTGCTAATTTAACCCTGTTAACATCATAAATCGGTTTTATTTCAGACATGCTCATTTCTCCCAAAGATATTTATCAGTAATTCAGGGGTCTTATCATCAAGATATTCAGACTCGTCAGTTATTACATTGTAGCAGACGCAAGTTTTACATTCAGGCATTTTATCTTTTTCCAGTTTGAGCATCATCTTTAAAAAAGACATCCTTTTTTTTCCGTTCCATATATCCAAGATGGAGTTCTTATTTAAATTTCCTACAGAAAAGCCCTTTCTCAGGCCGGGAATTGAACAGGGAAACAGGTCAAGATCACAGCCTACCTGCAAAAAATAGAAACATTGCCCACAAACTTTTCTATCTGCAGAACACTCTTCTCCATACATGTTTTTAGATGCTGTAACCTGGTCAAGAATTTTATCGTGCTGCTGCTGCATCTGAACAATGTGTTCCACATAGATTTTGTCGGCAAAGGGCGAAAATATTTTTAAAAACTCGTCTTTATCTGTGTCCTTTTTAAAAGCAGCATCAATTGCTTTTATATAAATTTGAGCCTTACCTTTTATTTTGTAAAGATACTTAAGAGTGTCAAGAAACTTGTTTAAATCTATTTTTTTACCGCATGTTTTTTCATATTGTTTTGAATTTATGCCCTGAACAGATATGTTGATATTTGTAATGCCTGACTTAATCAATTTTAGGGAGAGCTCATTATTTAACAGGAGTCCGTTTGTTATTATTTCCACCCTGTCTGATATTTTACTGTCTGCCGCAATTTTTACAAAATCAGGCAAAAGGGGATTTGCAAGAGGTTCACCGAGGCCGGAAAAAACAATTCTCTTAATACTCCCTGAAGGAAATGTCGCCAGTTCACCGATTACCTTTTTATAGTCATCTGAAGGCATGTGCTTTACTTCGTATCCCAGTTTATTGAATTCACTGTTTTTATCGTCTCTGGTTGAATGAATGCAGTAATAACACTTAATGTTACATACCCTGGTTTGTTCTATATAGACTGTAAAAGGAGCTGGCAAAGGAATAATATCTGCCAGGTTCTGTCTGTTTGTATCTACATTTGTTTTTATTTCAGCCATAAAAAATCCTCTCACTACAACAGATAAACATCACCTTTAAAGTTGCCTTCAAATAGCAAGCTCTTCAACTTTGAAGAGTATGGGCCTGTTGGTATAACTATGATAGCGGATTTATCCAATTGAAACATAATTTCAGGGGAGTTTATTTTATAATTTCTGATTGTCCTGGTTTGTTTATATTCATCAGAATCATGGAGGCCTGCAATATTGCATCTGGGTAAAAGGTAAGAAGCCAGCAGATATAACATATAGGATGATAATCCCCAAATATATACAGGGCGAGCGCTGTCATAATTTTCCAGAAATTGTTTTATTGGCCCTGGTGTCTTGAACAAATTCCCATGCCATTTTTCTGATAATAAAAAGCTTGGCCTTATTTTATGCATAGAACCATTTTTTTTTACAATGCAGTACAAACATTCTTCTTCTGCCTGGTCATGACCGTCAAAGGATTTGTTTCCAACTTCAAGGCATTCAAATCCATTAATATTTACAAGGTTTTTAAGCGCCGGTTTATCAAAATAATTAATATGTTCATGGAAAAAATCATATAGAGGTGCATCTCTATAGGTTGGGTAGCTGGCAGCATCAGGAATTTCGATATAGGCAATGCCGTCAGCATCGAGTATTCTGAAAAGTTCTGACATGGCCTTTTTCAGGTTAAACACATGCTCAATTGTATGAGTTAAAAATGCCATGCCGCATGATACATCAGGCAGAGGAACATCTGTTGCGGTTCCTGTGCGAACATCAGCAACAGCAGTTTCCTGCAGTCGATTGATATTTGCATCTAATGAATCAACCCCACACAGATTGGTATAACCTTTTTCTTTAAGAGTTCTTAAAAGTCCACCCTTGGCACAGCCAATATCAACACTAATTTTACTATCTGGAATATCATATTTTTCAATGAGCTTAATATAGCTCAAAAAACGGTTCTGGTCTTTTGATGTCTCCCCGCCCATACCCTGGCTTTTTGTTGTATAGTAATAATTGTGTTTTTTATAATATTCATTGTAGTCATATTCAGTAGATGGTGTTTCATAAAAGACCATTCCGCATTTGTTGCAGGATACAAGTTTTACGTCATTTCTAACAGGGTAGTTGTCATAAATTGCATATTTGATGTCACCGAGCAAAAAGGCCTTGTTGTTGTTGCAAACAGGGCAAACCCTGGATAACTTAATGGCAGCAGAAGAACTTATCATTGTATAGTTCCATATTTTTCCAGATACTTTAATTTTTCATTGTCAAAGAAAGCGCTGTAATGTTTTATGCTTCCCCTTGTATTGCCTTTAAAAATCTGAGGCAGCTGTGTAGCTTTTTCGCTGAGTTCAAGAGGTACATCATCAGGGTAATACCCAAGTATCTTTTTATAAATGTGGGAGGCATCACACTCCCCAAATGCTAACAGAAACAGTGAAACAGCAAAGTCTGAGCTTTCAAATTTATTGAATATGCATTTTGATTTTGGACGGGACAAGAGTTCCTGATATATTTCCAGCCAGCTTCTTACCGGTTTGTCTATGGTAAAGTTCTCTTTTGCATAATTTTTTGACGCGACGGACATTTTTTTTCGCAAATCATCATTACAGTACAGCTTTTGTATCAACTCAATAAATTCTTCTTTGCTGTTTGCGACAAACCCTGTAAGGCCATCCTGAACAACATGTTCCTCTGGGCCGCCCGCAAATACAACCTGTGGAATTCCCGCGCTCATTGCCTCTATTAAAACCTGTTCTCCTGTCCCGTAGTTCTCTCTTTGCAAGGGGTAGGCAAAAATGTCAAATTCAGCTAAATATCCCTTAACATCGGTAACTTTTCCAGTGAATTTGAACTTGTTAATACAGCCTTTTTCTCTGGCTTCTTCTTCCATACTTATATGAGAATCTCCTCCCACAATTATAAACCGGGCATTCGGAATATCTGCTTTGTTGAACATATTTATAAAATCAGGGTGGATTTTGCAGTAATCAACTGTGCCTATATAGCCGATGTTAAAGGTATTATGTGGAATCGGATCTATTTTATCAAAGTTATTCAGTCCGCAACATGAAGGAATTGATCGTATATGGCTGCGTTGCCAGTCATTACTTCTTTTTATGATATCTTTTTGTGTAAGGCTAAAATCTGTTGTTGTGACAAACATTTCAGGAAAATCAAATATTGAGTCGTTAAATAAATATGGTGCATAATGCCCGTTTACATGGCTCCACATTACAACACGGGCCTTTTTGCCTGAAAAAGAATATAGCAACTTATATAAAAGCGGGTGGTTCCAGAAATGGATATGGACAATATCTGCGTTTTGCATTTTTTCATGCAGCCAGTTATTGTCAGGCGATATTATCTCATATATCTTTATTCTGTTAGCATTACTCCAGAATTTGGCTTTTTCATTAGCGTATTCAAGGCTTACAATTTCGTGTTCAAAATCATCCCTTGTATACAGATTAAAAACAAGTGACATCAGGACACAGCCGACTCCGCCACCAAAATGGGGCGTTATGTGAAGTACCTTTTTTTTATTCACTGAATCCCTTGTATGCTTTGGACTTAATCATATGACAATGAATTTATAGTGTTTTTTAAACCATCACGTAGCGAATATTTTGAAGTCCAGCCAAGATTTTTCAATCGTGTGTTATCACCGCATATAAAAGGAGGCTCCCATGCCCTGTAAGATATTGCGCCTGGCTGAATTAAATCATTTTGATTCATCAGTTCCCCTATTGTTTCAAGTAATTGTCGAATCGACACAGGGGATCCGCTTGAAATATTAAATATTCCGTCAGCCCTTTTTTCTAATAATGTGGAAAAAGCCGAGGCTACATCCGAGACATGAATATAGTCGCGTATCTGTTCCCCAGGACTTGATGGAAAGGCCATACTTTCTTTTAATGAATTTATTGCCGCTGGCACCAGTCGTTTTGGATTTTCCTTTGGTCCGTAGGGATAGAATATCCGTGCCCAGGAAAAGGCAACATCATTTTTTGTTGCTAACTGGCTTCCTGCCAGAAAACATGAAAGCTTGGTTCCAGCATAAAGGCTTGCAGGAAGGGTAGGGGTGTCCTCGTTTAGGTATCCAAAGTTGGTATTATATTCGAAACACGTACCTGCCGCAATGATATGCCTGCAACCAGCCTCGATGAGTGTCTGAAATAGTGTCAGGCTTGATGTTAGTGCCTGGATATTTTTTATTGAATCAAGGTACTTCCCGGGTTCAGCATACCATGCGAGATGAATACAGGCTTCCGGCTTAAATTCATTAACAACTTCTTCCAGCATCTGAGTATTTTCCAGAGTAGCGTTGATGACTGTAAAATCATTCTTTAATAATTGTAAACGGGGCATAGGGTTATCAGGAGTAATCAACGCCACAACCTGATGGCCTCCTGAAAGAAGCTTTTCCATTACATGGGAACCAATAAACCCGGGGGCTCCTGTTACAAATACTCGCATTATTCGCTTTTCCAATCGGGATGAGATGCATCCTTTTTTGAGATAGTGCTGACAGGAATCGGCCACTTGATACCAAATGCAGGATCATTCCACCTGAGGCCGTTTTCAGCTTCGGGATGATAAAAGGCTGATACCTGATAAAACACCTCTGTATTATCTTCAAGTGTTTGGTAACCATGAGCAAAACCTACCGGCACATAGAGCATTTGATGATTAGACGCAGAGAGTTCTGCTCCAAACCATTGCTTAAACGTTGGTGATTCAGGCCGAAGGTCAATGATAACATCATAAATAAAGCCGGAAGTGCATCGAACAAGTTTCGCTTCGGAATGCGGGGCTACCTGATAGTGCATACCTCGTAAGGTGCCTTTTTTTCTATTAAAGGAGATATTGCATTGAAACAGGTCAGGATTTAAGCCATGATCTATAAACTCATGTCTGCAGAATGCCCGTGCAAAAAAACCTCTTTCATCTTTAATAAGATCAGGTGTTATGATAAAAGCCCCTTTAAGTTTTATTTCTGTAAATTTCACTATTTCAACCAGGGAATGCGTTTTATTTTCGCATCTGAGATATAATTATTAATATGCTCAAGGCTTAGTATATTGCCGGATTCGTAAAATTCCTTGTACCATTGTGCTGTTTTTTCAATGGTCTCATCGCTTGCCCAAACCGGTAGCCATTTTAATTTTGTCCTGCCTTTGGAACAATCGAGTTTTAACAGACCTGCCTCATGGGGTTGATGGGGTGTTTGATTTATTTCATAATCCATTTTGGAGCAAATCTTTTTAATTTTCTGAAGTATTTCCTCTACTGTAATACTACCTTCATCTGAGGGTCCGAAATTCCAGGCTTCAGCAAAATCCTTTTGTCCATCCAGAAGTTTTTGACCAAGGAGTAAATAACCGCTTAACGGCTCAAGTACATGCTGCCATGGTCGAATAGCACCTGGATTTCGTATTATTACTGTTTTTTGCTGATGGATTGAGCGCATTATATCAGGAATAAGACGATCAGCTGCCCAATCGCCCCCGCCTATAACATTCCCTGCACGTGCGCTTGCGAGAAGAGTCTGATGTGTCTTGCCGTAGTCTTCAGTATTGAAAAATGATTTTTGCCAGCAGCTGGTGAGTATTTCTGCACAGCTCTTTGAGGCACTGTAGGGATCATATCCTCCCACCTGATCAATTTCACGATATCCCCATGCCCATTCTTTATTTTCATAGCACTTATCACTGGTTACATTAATAATAGCCCTGACACTTTCAGTTCCTCTTGCCGCTTCGAATACATTTACTGTCCCCATTACATTACTGCTGAATGTTGTAAACGGATCTTTATAGGATTCCCTTACAATTGCCTGAGCCGCTAAGTGGAACACTATATCGGGTTTTTGCTCTTTGAAAACCTTTTTCAGTTTGTCAGCATCACGAATATCACCAATCACGGATTTTATATCCATGTTGAGAAGCTGAAAGTGATTAGGTTCTGTTGGTGGATGAAGGGAGTATCCGGTAACTTCAGCACCCATATGTGAAATCCACAGAGCCAGCCAGGAACCTTTGAAGCCTGTATGCCCTGTGATAAGGACTTTTTTATTATTATAAATCCCTTTGAACATGCGCTGTTTTAACCTTAATCCCAGATTTTCCATTTTGCCTGGCCTGATGACCAGAGCTGTTCAAGTATTGCCTTGTCTCGTATAGCATCCATGCACTTCCAGAACCCCTGATGTTTATATGCAGAGAGCTGTTTATCCTGTATAAGTTTTTCTAAAGGATATTCCTCCCACATCAATTGGTCTGCGTTTTCAGGAAGGTAATTAAATATTTCGGGCTTTAGTACAAAAAAACCACCATTGATCCATCCACCGTCTCCAAGTAATTTTTCATTGAATTTTTCCACATGGGAGTCAGTGTCAATATCAAGCAAGCCAAATCTGCCTTCCGGTTGTACTGCTGTAACAGTTCCTATTTTACCATGTTCATGGTGGTGGGCTATCAGTTGTTTTAGATCTATATCAGCAACACCGTCTCCATAGGTTAATAGAAATTCCTCATTACCGATGTAATGTTGTGCACGTTTTAAACGACCGGCTGTGCCTGTATCAAGGCCTGTATCAACAAGTGTAACTCGAAAATCCTCTGCATTGGAACGATGGACTTCAAAACTGTTAGTTTGAAGATTGACGGTAACATCTGAATTATATACATAGTAGTTTAGAAAATATTCTTTAACCATATAGCTTTTATAACCAAGGCATATGATAAAATCATTGAATCCCTGTGCCTCGAATATTTTCATGATATGCCAGAGGATAGGCTTCTCTCCAATCTCTATCATTGGTTTGGGCTTCAGGTGGGATTCTTCAGATATTCGTGTACCCAAACCTCCTGCGAAAATAACTATTTTCATAACATTATGCCTTCCTTTAGAGTTTGTTCAATTACGACTAAAATTGTTTTGTACCATGTCTACTATAGCATTACTTGTATGAGCCACTTTCAAAACGTTTCAGTTTGGTCAAGCTCAAGGCGGGAGAAAATTTCAACCACAGGAATACATTTAGTATTTCGAGGATAGCGCTAAAGGTTAGCGCTTATGCTTCACTACGTGTCACTTCGTGTGAAATTTGAGCCCAACGCAGAGATTGGCCAAAATGGGGCGTTTTGTAACTGGCTCGTATAAGTTTCTTTTAATTTATCCTGCCATGACACTGTGGTGATCATCTGCTCAATCCAGTAATCAATAGCTTGAAATGGTTTGGGTAAGTATTATCTGCCGGACAGGCTCCGCCCCCTTCGGTTACACCAACTTTTATTGGCGTACCGACTGAAAACATAGTTTTGTCAGCCTTTATAACAGAACTGCTCATCCTGAAAATTTCCAGCATCAAAGTTATGGGCATCATATTTAAAGATATAAATCGGTATGCCCCACACTAAAAAAACCTGCTTTCACAATTACATAACAAAAACACAATAGCTAAAAACAATATTTACTTTAGATTAAGCAATCAATATGCCAAGTTCTTTTAACTGTTAAATATTTTGTGTAATTGAATAATTGGGCTTCATATGGAGATATCTGCAAGACATAATCGGTAAGTTTTTTTTGATTTTTGCACAAACCAAGGCGGGTATTGCCTGCCGCTTAAATAATTGTGCTAATTGAAACTCATGGCACAAGGCTTCGGAAAATTTACCCGCTATATAGATTCAATGCTCAGTTCAAAACAAGTTCTTTATTTTGATAGTCAAATTCATGACGCGTCAAGCTTTTTTTAAACATTGAAAGAAGCGTCAAATAATTGCCGTTTAGCAAAAAATAAAATAAATTATTTTTTTGCTAAAGTTTTATTTTATATTGCCGATAAAATGTTTGAATGGATTTTATTTATTTGTACAAAACATGGAGTAGTTTTTATGGTTATTTCAGCATATCAAGTTAATAATGTATTACGGGTTTACCATGATCAGCTTAGAAACAGCAGAGCATCGAGTAAAGCTGTTAAGAATCCTACTCAATCGCCGGATAGTGTTACTATATCAAGCACTGCTAAGCAAAAAGCTGTCAGCGAAAAAATTGCTACGAGTATTGCAAATAAAATAAACGGTTACAGCACAAAAGATGAAATTGGAAATAAACTGTTAAAAAAATATGAGGCTAATTCTGAAATTCAGTCGAAAGTATCTCAAAATATTTCTGAAGATCTCCTGTTTAAGATGATAGATGAAGAAGGAGAAACTATAAAAATGCTTAATGTTGACGATATTAAGCAGATTGGTAATTGAGGTTAATAATGAGAATAGATGATAAGATTACAAATTATGAAATTAATAAACAGCTGGCAAATGCAACGCCTAATATTCAGGAAGGGCAACAACTTCCGGATGGGCAAAAAGACAGCAAAATAAATACTGAAAGCCAGGATGCTATAGTTAATCTTTCCCAAGCCTCAAAAGAAGTCAGGCTGGCAAATAAAGTTATATCTTCAACCCCGGATGTCAGAGAGAAAAAAGTTTTGGAAATAAAAGAAAAGATTGAATCAGGAACTTACGAAATTAACAATAATGCTGTTGCAGCAAAGCTTGTAGATGCTTTTATGGATGATGTTTTCTAAGACTTTACTAAAGCAGTAAACTATAATATTCCGATTATAAGGTACCGGCTATATGGCAATTGCCATATAGCCGGTACCTTTCAACACTATAAATCCAGCCTTATTATCTAATCAATCTTTTATATTTTATAAAACTGTTCTTTGACGACTTCACAATAAAATCGTCAAAGAACTTTCTATATAAGGTTTACTTAAAAATCCTGAAAGTCATCTTCTTCAAAAGGGATTAACTGTTCAGGTTTTAGTGCTTTATTATCTCTTCCTTGTTTTTTCTCATGCTTATTTATATGAGGGGGCGGAAGAGCGGTTTGTTCTTCGTATTTATATTGTTGATTACTTTGTTGAGCTACTTTATTACTTCTGGCAGATAAAGGCTTGGAGCTGATTATATCGTTGGCGTTTTTTCCTCCTATTACTAATACCAAATCTCTTACATATTGCTTGAGTTGCTTTGCCTGGGCATTCATCTGACCGGAAGCGCTGGCAGATTCTTCTGCATTGGCAGCATTACGCTGTACTATTTTATCCATCTCTGCAACAGCTTTGTTTATTTGTTCAATGCCCTGAGACTGCTCTTTTGATGCGGCTGCAATTTCTCCCACCAACTCACCAACTTTTGAGGAGCTATTGGATACATCCTGAAAGGCTTTATTGGTTTTTGTTACCAGCTCAGAGCCTTCTCTGACCTTCTTTACAGTTCCTTCAATCATTTGCGCAGTGTTCTTAGCCGCATCTGCCGACCTCATTGCTAAATTTCGCACTTCATCGGCTACTACCGCAAAACCTGCACCAGCTTCGCCTGCCCTGGCAGCTTCTACCGCAGCATTTAAAGCAAGAAGATTGGTCTGGAAAGCTATTTCGTCAATAGTTTTGATGATCTTGGATGTTTCGTCACTTGCTAATGAAATATCATACATGGATTTGGTCAACTCTTCCATGGAGTTGTTTGCCTGTTCTACAACCTGATTAGCTTCTTTCATGAGATTATCTGCCTGGGTTGCATTATCCGAGTTTTGTTTAGTCATGGAAGACATTTCTTCAAGAGAGGATGATGTTTCCTCTATTGATGCAGCCTGCTCGGAGGCCCCTTCGGCAAGCGACTGGCTTGATGAGGATACCTGTAGAGTCGCAGATACTACCTGTTCTGAACCATCAGTAAGTCCTTTAACCACATAATTAATCGGTTTTGTTATGGTTTGCGTCAGAAAAAAGGCTATGAAAGATCCCAATAAAATTGCAGCTATCGCAAGAGATATCATTATATAACGGGCGCTGGTATAAGCGCTTTTAGCATTATTAAATGCCTGATCGCTTAGATGGCCCTGATACTCAATAATTGCTTCAACAGCTTCAATCATTTGTTTTTGGGGTGTAAGCATATCAAGCATAATTACATCGGCTGCCCTGGCATTGCCATCGAGAGAAGTCAGTGTGCCGACTGATGTCACATTAGTACTATCAGAAGAAGCATATCCTGACATACAAAAGTCTACGGCTTTATTTACCAGCAAGTCAATTTTTTGCTGGTGCTCAACTACGGCAGACAAAAGCTCCTTACCTTTTTCATCTTTGACTTTAGCCGTCAGTTGAAGATAAATATTATTGAATTCGGCCCGGGCTTTATCAATATTATTTTTCTCGTTCTTCACAATATCCAGTCCAACGCTTAAAGCAATATTTCTTATAGATTGAGTTATTATATTCATCTCTTTGCTTAAATCATTGGCCAGTAGTACTGCAGCATTTTTATTGCTGATAATATCTTCCATATACGAATTAATAGTTTTTATTCTGGTAAGGCCGATTAATGCAGTAGCACCTAATAAAAACAAAATGATTCCAAAGCCGATTCCTATTTTCGTGCCTAACTTCACATTTTGAAAAGACATAACTCTTTCTCCTTATAATTCATCATTGAACTTTAAGCCGCTTTAAAACCATACGGTAAGAACTAATTAAAGTCAGACTTTTTCTATTATAGCAACTTCATCACGGCTTAAAACCTTATCGATATCGAGAAGAATTTTGATTCCGCCTTCGAATTTAGCCATCCCAAGTATATAATCGGTATTCAGTTTCGTGCCGAAGGTAGGTGTTTCTTCCATATCTTCCGCTTTTATGTTTAATACTTCCGAAACAGAATCAACCACAATGCCGATCATAACGGTCTCAGCCTCGCCTGATATTTCAACAACCACTATGCAGGTCCGTTCAGTGTAGTCCATTCTTTCCATTCCGAACCTGAGCCTTAAATCTATTACAGGAATTACCTTGCCGCGAAGGTTGATTACTCCTTTTATAAACTCAGGTGTTTGAGGAACCGGAGTTATCGGCATCATTCCAATAATCTCTTTTATTTTTAAAATGCTTATTCCGTACTCCTCGTTGGCCATTGTAAAAGTAAGATATTTTCCTTCTCTGTCAGTCATTTCATTTATTACCTGGCCTAATTTTTCTGCCATTTTTGCCATTTGCTTTCGCCTCCTTTTTATAGATAAAGCTAAAATATCTCTTGTAAATCTTAACATAACACTCCCTTTTGGCAGTGCTAATATCGAATATACAAAATCTTTCTTGAGTTGAGCCTATTATCGGTAATAATCAAGAATAGCTTTAGGTTGTTTATAGTTTAAGCTATGAATCATTAAACGCTCTTATTCTATAACATTTTAATTTTGATACCAATAATATCAGTTATAGTTTTTCAGCAAGGCTTGGCTTTATTATAAATACTCGGTTGTGCATACTTAAAGGGATGATTAATAGTATTTAAGCTTTCCGCACCGCCTATAATAAGGTAACCGGACATCTTCAAAGCGCTATATAATTTGTGCGCAACGTTAGACTTTGTTTCATTATCAAAATATATAAATACATTCCTGCAAAAAATAATGTCGAAAGTTTGTGATGGTAAAGGATCTGAGATAAGGTTGTATCTTTTAAATGTAACCATCTGTTTTATTTCATTTTTTACACGAACGTGATTGCTCAGAGAGTTTATGCCTTTTTGGAAATATTTTTTTAAAATATTGGGCGGAAGATTTTTTACTTTTTCTAAACCATATACTCCGTTTTGTCCCATACGCAGCATTCTTGTTGATATATCAGATGCAATAATTGTTGGTTTAAAGCCTTGCTCAAGACAGTATATAGCCACTGAATATGGTTCTTCCCCGCTGGATGAAGCAGCACACCATATATTCATATGTTCTTTCGTAAGACATTTGAAATGATGGCTTTCTCTGAAGAAATAGGTATGATTGGTTGATACTGCATCAAGAAAATTTATTAATTCTCTCTGGTCGTTTTCTAGTATTCTTATATATTCTTTGACAGATTTTATACCGGTAGCACGCAACCTCTTGTCAAGTCGAGATTGCAAAAGTGACTGTTTTCCATCATGAAGGTTTATTCCACATTCATGATGGACAAGTTTGCTAAGTTTCTTAAATTGCCTTGTTGATAAATCCATATGACAAAACCATGACCATTTCATTTTAGGAGGGTCAAATTAATAATGCAGTTTAATAGTAGAAGACTTTTTTAAAACTATTAAAACAGTATTTTGCCCGGTTAAAATAGCGATTTTTAATCAGTTCTTAGAATAATAATACTTGCTGTGTTTTTCCGGATTATTAAATATGGCCTGACACGATATCTTTTCATTTTCCAAAATATTAATATAGCAAAGTTTATGCCATGAGAACCTACCATAAACTTTGGCTTAAGCGTCTCCGGCCTGTTAATAGAGTTTTTGCCGGTTAGCCAATGATAACAAAGTAATAATTAATATAAGGTGGAAATTTTTTCCTGGTTCACAAAACCCATTAACAGGAGCAGATGCATCGTCAAGACTTTGACGGTGACGCCAAAAATACAGACCTATAGCTGTTATGCATAGGCTATATATAATATAGCTTTCATGATATTACTGGCTTTGTGATGCTCCCAAAAGATTATACACAACATGGTATAAAAATTGCTGCTTGTTTATCAAAAGCACTATCCTGCTATAAACAGCATTCTATTATGAAACCGGACTTAGAAGCTGCCAATACTAGTTATATGATTTTTACAGTCTGGAGATACAAATGATTTCGAAAAGAAAAGAATTACGCTCGTATGTGAGAACAGCTTTATCATATGCTGTCAACTATGAAATTATTTCTCCCGAAGAATACAATTTTCTTAGCAAAAAGTCCGATTCACTTAAAAACAGTGATAGAAAAAAATTAAAGATAACCCATATGCTTTCCGATAATAATAACAAGGTAGATTTTGATTCCAAGATTGATGGATATGATGATTTTCTGGTAGAATTTCTTGTTAAAATGGATGAAAAACTGGACTGTATTTTATCTATGCTATTATCAAATGAAGCCCAATCCAAAACATTAAATCCGGCATTTATAAATTCTGGGATTGGGAATAATATTAGCGCATCAGGCATCAGCATACTAACATTTGAACCGGCAAATAAAGGCCAGATTATTCATGTGAATATAAATTTATGCAAATTACCTCCGGTGTTTATTGACACATACGGGGAAATCATACGGGCAACCAGTATAATTAAAAACAACAAACAAATGTATGATTTAGGCATAAACTTTATTGATATTGCCGAAAAAGAAAGGGAAAAAATTGTAGCCTACGTATTCAGTAAGCAAAGAGAAGCACTTCGAACCGAAAAGCAAAACCATGCCCGGAGCGAACAACCAACGGCTTAGGGGAAAAACGGAACAGCAAAGTAATGAACTCAAAACAAGTCTTTATTGACAAGCATCAAAGATATCAACCCCATTATAACGGATTGGTCAGCTTGAGTTCGTTGGAGATCATTTTATTATGCTAATAACAACGAGCAGAAGGATATGATTGATGACAGAGACATTAGAAATAATTAACAAAAAGATAGAGACTCTAGCGCTTGAAACTGTAATTCTGGATTCCGAAGATATTCCAGGCCTCGGAAAGACTGTACAATCAATCGAAACTATTATGGAACTGTCTAATGAATTAAAAGAACAGTCCATGATCTCAGTATGCGAGGCAATGAAAGAATATATTGAAGCAGTAATCTTAAGGGAGAAAATAGATTTGGGGCCTTTTGAAAAAGGCATTTCTTCCATGCAGAAAATAGTTGGTAATTTATCTAAAGGCATAAGTTACGAAGGTGATATAGCTGAGCTGATAGCCGGTTTGGGTTGTCAGGTTGAAGATGGTTGTAAATCCGATAATGAATCAGAGTCTGGAGAAGACAAAAAAGACAGCAACTCTACAGCAAGCTTGGCACCCATAAAAATTAATGATGAAGACAAGGAAATTATTTCCGATTTCATTGTCGAATCTCTTGATAACTTAGCCTCTATTGAAATCAGTCTTATGGATCTGGAGCAGGATCCTACCGATGTGGAGACAATCAATGCCATATTCAGACCATTCCATACAGTTAAGGGTGTTTCGGGGTTTCTAAATTTTAATAAGATTAATCAATTTGCACATAAAGTTGAAAACTTGCTGGACAAGGCACGAAATGGTGAATTAACTATTAACGCTGATATAATTGATGTGATTTTAGAAAGCGTTGATTTATTAAAGGGAATGATAGAAAATGTAAGAAGCTCTCTCGATACAGGAATAATATTTGAGGGCAGTGAAGACACCAAAGCATTTGAGCAAAGAATCGAAGGACTTCTTTCTCCGACAACAAAGGATAAGAAAAAACTTTTGGGAGAAATGCTTGTTTCATCGGGATCACTTACTACCGCTGATATTCAGGATGCGCTGGAAATTCAACAAAAAAGCCCTGACAAGAAATTAGGCGAAATACTGGTTGAACACGAAAAAGTAAAAACCAAGGTGGTTGTTTCATCCTTAAGAGAACAAAAACGCGCGGATGCTCCTGAATCGCTTCAGGTAAAAGTTGATACTGTTAAGCTTGATAATATTGTTGATATGGTCGGAGAATTAGCAATTGCACAATCAATGCTAAAGCAGCATGAAGCTATTTTAGACAACAAAGACAGAAAGCTGCTTCAAATTACCAATCAATTAAATCTTATTACATCCTCTCTGCAAGATACTGCCATGTCAATGAGAATGGTGCCGATAAAAACTACCTTCCAAAAGATGCTTCGGCTTGTCAGGGATTTAGCCAGGAAAGCGGGCAAGGATATACAACTTGTTATGTCGGGTGAAGAAACAGAGATTGATAGAAATCTTATTGAGGAAATCTATGAACCTATGGTCCATATGATTCGAAACTCAGTTGATCATGGCTTGGAAGTAGCGAAGGAAAGACTTGAAAATAATAAGACCGGGCAGGGAACTATATTTCTTAAAGCATATCACAAGGGCGGCAATATAGTTATTGAAATTGGAGATGACGGCCGTGGTTTGAACAGAGAAAAAATCATATCAAAGGCTCTTCAAAGCGGCCTGCTTAAAGAGGGAGAAAAACTTACTGACTTAGAGATAGATAATCTCATATTTCATCCGGGTTTTTCGACTGCCGATAAGATTACGGAGATTTCAGGAAGAGGTGTCGGTACAGATGTTGTAAAAAGCAAAGTAGAAAAACTAAGAGGAAGAGTTGAAGTCCGGTCTAATTCCGGTAAAGGTGCAACGTTTTTTATTCGCCTGCCTCTAACTCTGGCCATAGTCGACGGGATGATTGTCAGAGTAGCAAATGAACGTTTTATTATCCCGACATTAAATATTCAGGAATCATTTCGGCCCCAGAAAGAAGAATTTTTTACAGTAAGGGGTGAGGAAGAAATTATAAAAGTAAGAAATAATTTAATTCCTCTGGTCAGACTTGACCGTTTGCTTGGGCTAAAAACAAAAAGCGCTTCCGAAGAAACAGAAATGCAACCATGGGAAAAACTTGTTGTTGTTGTTGAAAATCAGGAGAAAAAGAAATGTCTGCTGGTGGACGAACTTATTGGCAGGGAAGAGGTTGTTATCAAAAGTATGGGCGGGTGGCTTAAAGACATCAAAGGAATAGCCGGTTCTGTTATTATGGGTGATGGCAGGGTCGGGCTTATTCTTGATATAGGAAGTATATTTCAGATGGTATCGAGGGAATCATGATGAATATTGTTGTCGGCGTCGGTGATATGAAAGTAAGCAATGATCCTGATGCAGTGCTGGTTACATACGCTCTGGGTTCATGCATAGGGATCGGAATATATGACCCTGTTGCAAAAGTTGGAGGAGTGCTTCACTATATGTTGCCCGACTCCGAAATTGATCTGGTGAAAGCGGCTAAGAATCCTTTTATGTTCGGCAATACCGGCATACCCCTTCTTTTTAAAGAAACATATAAATATGGAGCCTCAAAAAACCGTCTTAAAGTTCTTGTATTAGGCGGAGCACAGATTCTTGATCAAAACGGGCTTTTTAATATAGGAAAACGTAACCATACTGTTCTTAGAAAGATGTTCTGGAAAAATAATATAATAGTAGATTTTGAAGAGGTGGGAGGCACTGTAAACAGAACTATTAAGCTTGAAATAAAAACCGGCGAAGCCATTATGAAGATATCCGGTACAGAGGTGAGAAGAATACCATGGATTTAGAAAAAATTATAAAAGAAATCGGCTCGCTAAGTCCTGTTTCCTCTACAGGAACTAAAATTATGGAAATAATTTCCGATCCTAACAGTTCTTTGGGGGAGATCGTAGATATTATCCAATACGATCAAAGTATGACCGCCAATCTGTTGAGGGTATGCAATTCATCTTTTTTTGCTTTGAGGGAAAAAGTTGCATCAGTGCGACAGGCAGTTGCCTATTTGGGAATGAATAATATAGCCAATATAATTATAATGGGAAATTTTTCAAAAAACTTCCAGTCATCCCAGGAGGGTTACGGTTTGGATGAAGGCGAATTGTGGAAGTATTCGGTTTCTTCTGCCCTGATAGCCCAAGATTTGGCGGAAAAACGGAATTTAAAAAACATTCCCCGCCTGTTTACATCTGCATTGTTGAAAGATATTGGAAAAGTAGTATTAAACAATCATGTTAAAGATGTATTTCAACAAATCGAATTAAAAGTGCATGAAGATGGTCTGTCTTTTTTGGAAGCGGAAAAAGAAATTCTTGGGATTGATCATGCTGAGTTAGGCGCTATGGTTGCTAAAAAATGGAATTTTACTCCGGAAATGGTGTATATTATCAGAAATCATCATAATCCAATAAATATTCTGATAGAAGATAGTCTTTCAATTCCGATTATTTATCTGTCCGACTCAATATGTATGATGATAGGAATCGGCGGAGGAGCTGACGGACTTGCTTACAGGTATTATCAGGAAGTTATTGACAGGCTAAACTTTACTGAAGTTGAGTTGCAAAAAACCATCGCCGCTTTCTGGGAAAAAACCAAAGCTGTTGAGGAGATGGTTACTTTGTCAGGAGGGCGTTGAAAATGGCATTTAATGTTCTGATTGTTGACGATTCTTCGTCAATGCGGGCAGTTATAAAAAAGGTTATTAAAGTTTCCGGCTTTAATGTAGGCAATTATTTCGAGGCTGGAGACGGCATTGAAGCCTTAAAAGGACTTGAAACCGATTGGATAGATATTGTGTTAAGCGACATAAATATGCCGAATATGGACGGCCTGTCGTTTTTATCCGAAATGAAAAAAAATGAGCTATTCAAATCGATTCCGGTTGTAATGATTACAACTGAAGGAAGTGAAGAAAAAATCCAGGAATCGATTAGGTTGGGAGCAAGCGGCTATATTAAAAAACCGTTTTCTCCGGCGGATATAAAAAATACTCTTAGCGGATTATTGGAAGAGGAGGTCTCTGATGGCAGAGGAATTGATGAAAGCGATGAAGAAGGCGATTTCTGAAGTAATGGATAAAATGTTTTTTATGCCTGTCCAGGTCAATGAGAAATCGGGAGCTTTAAGCGATTGGTTTACATGCGAAGAGCCTATAGTTGGCGCTACTCTGGATTTTACCGGCCCCAAGATGGGGTTTTCATATTTTCTTATACCGGCAGGGTTCGCCAAAGAAATATCAGCGAATTTTTTAGGATCTTCAGAAGATAGTATAAGCGATAAACAAGAACAGGATACATTAAAAGAGGCTTTAAACATGATAGTCGGTTTTATGTTCTCACAACTTGAAAATGGCTTCAAGATTGGTATTCCGCAATATATAAAGGAAAGCGACTTTATAGCCAGACATTTTGAAGGCGATTATAACGTCTCTTTTTCTATTGAAACTAACAATAATTTTATTGCAGCCGGCCTTATAATAAATTCGCCCTGAAAACAAAGGGATTTATCCTATGGGAAAACCAATAAAAGTACTGATTGTAGATGATTCGGCTGTGGTTAGAAAAGTTTTTTCGGAAGAACTTTCGAAAGAAACTGATATAGAAGTTGTAGGTACAGCTCCTGATCCTTATGTGGCAAGGGATAAAATTGTAAAATTGAATCCGGATGTTGTTACATTAGATATTGAAATGCCCCGAATGGACGGACTTAGTTTCCTGAAAAAGCTGATGCGCTATTATCCGCTTCCGGTAATAATCGTAAGCTCGCTGACTCCAAAAGGCGGGAAGATGGCTTTGGAGGCTTTATCTCTCGGAGCTTTAGAAGTAATTTCAAAACCCTCCGGTGCTTATTCTGTGGGAGAAATGAGCATTCAGCTGATTGACAAAATCAGGGCTGTGGCCGGAATCAAGGTAAATCCGCCCAAGCTTGACAGTAACGATAATAATATACAACCTAAAAAAGCAACTAAAGCTCTCACCGAAACAACCAACAAGATTGTTGCTATCGGTGCGTCAACAGGCGGAACGGAAGCATTAAAGGTTGTTTTGACGTCAATGCCTCCTAATGCACCTGGGATTCTTGTTGTACAACATATGCCGGCAAACTTTACCACTTCTTTTGCCGAAAGGCTAAACGAACTTAGCGCTATCACCGTAAAGGAAGCCTCTGACGGTGATTCATTGGTTAACGGGATCGCACTGATTGCACCCGGGAATTTTCATATGCTGCTTAAAAAAAGCGGTGCAAGATATTATGTTCAGGTTAAACAAGGCCCGCTGGTTCATCATCAGAGACCGGCCGTAGATGTTTTGTTTTATTCGGTAGCAGAATATGCGGGAAGCAATGCAGCCGGAGTAATTCTGACAGGTATGGGTCATGATGGCGCAAAAGGATTACTACAGATGCGTGAAGCCGGAGCACGAACCATTGCGCAGGACGAAAACAGCTGTGTTATTTTCGGGATGCCCAAGGAAGCTATCAAATTAGGTGCCGCAGAAAAAGTGGTTCCCTTAAAAGATATTAGAAAAACAGTGTTGAATATGATTATCGGAGAAAAATAGTATAGTGAAAGAGAGGATAACTGCATGACGAAACATCTGGAAGAAAAAATTCACAAGATTATTGACGGAAAGCTTTCGGCTGAAGAAACAACACAAATCATAGGGTTTATCTCTCATTTGACTGGAAGCAGTATAAATGAAGATGAGCAATTTTTTCAAAATATTGCATATGGAATGAGTGGTGCAATAAAAGATCTGGCTTTGCTTATTATTGATTTCAGGAAGGATTTAAGATCTAAAATTGACCCTGGATTGACTGATATGACGACAAAATATATTCCGGAGGCATCTGATCAGCTTGAAGGAATTATTGATACTACCGAAAAGGCTGCTAACAAGATTATGGATAATCTTGAGTTGCTTCAGGAGCAAACAGCACAAATGGAAAAAATTATCAAATCCTTAAAATCCGGCAAACTCAAAGTGCCGGCGGATGAAGCTAAATCAACTGATGTACAAATCGATACGCAAACTATCGAGAAGCTGAGTCCTCTTTTTAATTATATGGAATCAAGTATTAAGAACTATGATACATTGACAACAGATATCTTCGTTCATATGAGTTTTCAGGATTTGACCGGTCAGCGGATTAAAAAGATCATGATTCTTGTAAAACAGATGGAGGAAAAACTGAAAAACATGCTTGTTTGTTTTGGAATAAAGCTTTCTACAAAAGAGAGAAATCCGGATATTTCGAATGAAGACCTACAAAAAGTCGTAGACGACAAAGTTTTTGAACTGGCTGGCCCGCAGAAGGAAGGCAACGGACTCGTCCAGACAGATATAGATGATATCCTGGCAAATATTTGAGGCTATATCTATTTATCAGGTTTATATATACAATTATATTAAGATATGGAGGTTAAGTAACAATGGATTTAAATATGAAGGTTCTTGTTGTTGACGATTTTGCCACAATGAGACGAATTGTAAAAAATATTTTAAAGCAGATCGGATTTAGCAATATCATTGAAGCCGAAGACGGAAAAAGCGCTTTTAAATTATTGCAGAATGGTAGCTTTGATCTGATCATGTGTGACTGGAATATGCCTGAGATGCCCGGAATAGAACTATTAACAAAGATTAGGGCTGATGAGCAATTAAAAACGATACCCTTTGTGATGGTTACGGCAGAGGCCCAGAAAAATAACATTTTAGATGCTGTCAAAGCAGGTGTAAGCAGTTATATTGTTAAGCCCTTTACTGCTGAAACCGTAGACCAGAAACTAAAAAAAATATTTAATTAAATATTTTATATAATTTGATCAGCCATTCACCGACAACAAATTGAATGCTATCAAATAAATATTATTAAAAAGGTTTCCGTAGTTGATTTTAAATAATATTTATGGCAAGAGAAAGGTAAAACAATGAATATAAACAAAATAGACCAGACCGACTGTTTGCGGCAGTCAGGCCTTAACAAAATAACAAGCGATAAAGGATTCAAACAAGTCTTTGATCAAAAGCTTACCGAAATCAACAAGATTGCTCAACCGGCTTTTTCGAAACATGAAACAGATATAATTAATCATAGTGATAAAGTGCTTAATCTCCTTGATGATTATGTAAACGAATTGCATAATCATCAAAAAACATTAAGAGAGATTGAACCTCTTGTTTCCAGTATAGAAAAAGAAATAAGCCTTGTTGAATCAAAGACTGCCGGCATTGTTCCCAAAAACGGGGAAATTGAGCAATTTGTCAGAGAGCTTTCGCTTACTGCTAATGTTGCCATGTTGAAGTTTCAGCGTGGGGATTATGTATAGTTAACTTTTTATATTGTTTTGTTTTCATATTTGGCTTGGTTTTAAAAAAGGCTATGCTCATATCAAAAGGGTTTTTGATTTCCTGCCGCAAGGTTTTTAAACATCCCAATAATAATATTTACTAATTTGTCATATTTTTATATCAGAAAGGCTGCATGATATGCAAAAAATCTTGATTATAGATGATAATCTTACTGAGGCAGAATTAATAGTAAATATCTTAAAAGAAAAAGGCTTCGAATCAACATCGGCTCCGGATGGGGCTTCGGGAATAAAAGAATTGGATACTAACCATTATGACCTGGTTTTAACCGACCTGATGATGCCGGGTGTTGATGGAATGGCTGTACTGAACCATGTTGTATTAAAATATCCCAAAACGAAATGCATCATTTTAACCGGTCACGCAACAATCAAAGGTTCGGTAGACGCTATTAAGAAGGGCGCTTTTGATTATATAACAAAACCCATCGCACCAGCTGAACTCATTGTGGTTGTGGAAAAAGCTGTCAGATTTAAATTTCTTGAGGAAGAAAATCTCCGTCTTAAAAAACAGTTAAAAAAAAGATATTCATATACTAATATTATCGGCTCCCACAATGTTATGCAAAATATATTTAACCTTATTGATAAGATAGCTGACACTGATATTTCAGTTCTTATTCAAGGTGCAAGCGGAACAGGCAAGGAGTTGATAGCAAGGGCCATTCATTATGACAGCTACAGGAGTGAAAAGCCATTAGTCGTTATAAATTGCGGAGCAATTCCGGAAGCATTACTTGAAAGCGAACTTTTCGGGCATGAAAAAGGAGCCTTCACAGGAGCTTATAAAAGCAGAGCCGGCCGTTTTGAAATGGCAAACGGTGGAACTATATTTTTAGATGAAATAGGTGAAATGAGTCCGGCATTACAGGTAAAACTTTTAAGGGTGCTTCAGGATCAGCGCTTTGAAAAAGTAGGCGGAACCAAAACTATTCATACGGATGTTCGTATTATTGCAGCCACCAATAAAAACTTATCAGTCGCTATAAATAATAACTCATTCAGAGAAGACCTATATTACAGGTTAAATGTTATCTCAATTAAGGTGCCTTCATTGAAACAGCGCAAATCCGATATCCCTTTGCTTATAAACTATTTTTTAAAAAAATTTCAAAAAAAAGAGGGCCATATAATCAGCGGGTTTAATCCTGCCGCAATGGATGGAATGCTTGCTTATAACTGGCAGGGGAACGTAAGAGAGCTGGAAAATGTGATTAAGCGCATAGTTGTTCTTTGCGATAAGCAGGTAGTTGAGTTTGAGGATCTTCCCGAACATATACAGCAGGCTGAAATATCGTTTCCCAAGGGCGATACTACTCCAGCGCTTGATGGAGTTATTTCCTTTGATACTGCCGTTCAGGATTATGAAAGAAGGCTTATAATGGAAGCCCTTGAAAAGAGCGATGGAGTTAAAGCAAAGGCTGCAAAGCTGTTAAATATCAAAAGAACAACTCTTGTTGAAAAAATGAAAAAAAAGAATTTTTCCAAATCGGTCTGTGCTTAGGAACCGGCTGAAGGTTTTTCGATATTTTTCTATTATTTTATGTTATCAGCATCTTCGTCAAAATAATGGCATCTTACATATATCATCGCTTATAAACCTATCTTCAACCATTAAAATTATCATATAACACCTCCAATTTATAATCAAAAACCAACCGTGTTCCATTGGCATAACAATTGCTTTTAACAGGAGATATGCGAAGCCTGTTTATTTATAGAGTTCTGTTTATTATTATAGCCGTTATGTTAACTGTTGTGCCATATTCGGCTGCTGTTAGCGGCAGTAGTTTTGTTTCCGTTATAGATGATATACGAAAGGAAATTATTTCAATTTCCACAACAGGAAAAAATAACGGAACAACCATTACCGTTTTAAGCGGCAAAACAATGACGGTTTTAAATAATATGGTTATAAAATCACCCAACAGAATCATATATGATATCAAATATGATGGCCCGTCATTTACATCCGTAAGCAAAAATTTAAAAACCCCGAATTTAAAAAGCTTCCGAGTTGGATATCATTCGGGTAATATCAGGATAGTATTGGATGTAAACGGGACAAAAATGCCAAAGTTTTCACATCGCGTAAGCAATCATGAACTAATTATCTTTGTTGAAACAGAGCAAAAGGGCAATGGCAAGAAAGTAAAAGCTAAAGAAGTTCCCAGGCAGAATATACCGATAGCTTCCAAAATATCAGTATTGCCTGAAGAAAATAATCATACAAATCCTGATAAAGATTTATCCGTCCAAAGCCTGAAAGAACCTTCAATAATAGTTGAAGAGCTGGAGCCAAAACACATTGTAACCGAAAAGGTACCACAGATTGATCTATCAGTATTATTACTGAAGAAAATGACCGAATTCGAACCAAATGGACAAAGCGAAGAAGCAGCTCTTTTTTTAACAGGAATTACTGCTTTTAAAGACAAGGATTTTCAGAAAGCGGGCGATAGCTTAAAAAATCTCATAAAGGCATATCCAAAGGGACAATATTCAGAAAAAGCGTATTTTTTGCTTGCAAAATCACTTGATCAGCTTTACGTAACAAGTCTTTCAGAAAATTATTTTGTGATCAAAAATTCTTACGATGATGCCATATACAGGTATCCATCTTCAGTATTTGTTCCCGATGCCTTGCTGTCTGCCGGAAACCTTTGCCTCAAAGCCAAGTATATCAGCGAGGCTATAGCTTACTATAATCGCATTATCAAAAAAAATAATGATTCTTTTTTTACAGTCAGGGCATTGCTGCAAAAAGGCGAGGCACTGTATCAAAAGAAAAAATACTCAGAAGCACTTTCTATATACGAGAATATAACCCTAAACCATAATGATTTCGAAAAAACGGAAGCAGAGCTTGGCATTGCAAAAATACTTTTTGGGATGAACAGTTTTCAGAAATCCATCAACCTTCTGACCAATCTTGAAAAAGATCCTGAAAACTTATCTCGTTATCCTGATATTCTTCTTTATCTCGGATATAATTACTATCAGAAAGGATATTTTACTGAGGCAATTAATAATCTTTTTCAATATTCTAATATATGTCCTGACAGTAGTGAGAATCATCTGATATTAAATAAAATCGGAGATGCCTACAGGGCAAAAAGTATGTCTGACTCTGCGTCCAAAATATACAGGCTGGTTTTTGATCGATTTCCAAAAACGGAAGGAGCTCTGATAAGCCTGACTCGTCTTGCAGAACAATTGGAAAGCGGGGAACTAAAAAATAAGCATAATTTTATTTTTTTTAGTGATAGCGGGCAAGAACTATCCTCAGCATACCAAATTTATGAAAAGGTTATCAGTGAATACTTGAGCATAGATAGTAAAAGTCCCTTGCTTGAATATGCCATGCTTAAACTAGCTCTTCTTTACAAAAAAGATAATAATTACTCAAAAAGCATGGAAGTATTAGATAATTTGTTAAATAAATATCCTTCGTCAAAATTACGTCCGGAAATCATATATGCCTTAAGCGATAATTTTGAAACAATTATTAAAGACAAGAAAAACAGCAAAGATAATAACGATGCATATTTGGATATAATTAAGATTTATCTTAAGAATAAACATATTATCCAGCGGCTTGCTCCTCCAAGAACATTGTTTGCAGTTGCATTAGCATGCATACGCCTGGGACTGGAAGATACTGCCATAGAGCTTTTCATGCAGGCAGATAATATTTTCCCTGACAAAGAAAAACCCGAGGAACTTCTTTATTATCTTGGAAAACATTTGCTTGAAAACGGGCAGCAAAGAAATGGGTTAATAAAACTTGATTTACTGATCGCTCAATATCGTTTGGGAGAATTTGTTGCAAAAGCATACCATGTAAAAGGAACACTCTTTTGGGACAATAAACAATATGCACAAGCTATAGATATGTTTTCACAAGCTTTAAACAGCCATCCTGCTGTAGAAGATAAAATTATGATACTTACCGATATGGCTAAAGTCTTCGACATGTCGGGATTAAAAGCCAAAAGCCTTGAAGCACTAAAAGAAGCAGAAAACATTCTTGCCAAAACCCCGCAACAAGATGAATTTGTCTACCAGAAGATCGGCGAGATTTATCTTAATCTCGGCAAACCTGAAGATGCTCTTTTGTTACTTAACAATATAATGGCCACTCAAGAAAATAATAAAGAAAACCTTAAATCCATGTTTATAGTTGCTCAATGTTATGAAGCACTTAACAGAAAAAGCGAGTGCATTTCTGTATATAACCAACTTGTCAAAAGTGATGACCCATTGTGGAGCAGCCTTGCTAAGGAAAGGATGGAAGCAATAATATTTAAAGAGCTGCTAACCAAATCAGAGCTCAAGAAATCCAGGAGATAGACCCGGTTATGCAAGACAAATGTGTGTTACTTGTAGAAGATGATAAAACGGATGCTGCTTCAATAACCGGTCTCTTTAACAGGGCCGGATACAAATTGTCATCAGTAAGTGATGGATATGCTGCCCTTGATATTATATCGGACACCCCATACGATATGGTAATTTCGGAACTGAATCTGCCAAAAATGAGCGGAATGGATCTATTGGTTAAGATAAAAGAAATAGATTCATCTCTACCCGTAATTCTTATTTCTAACGATGTATGTGTTAAGCAAGCTGTCGAAGCCATGAAAAACGGTGCTGATGATTTTATTTTAAAGCCTTTAGTGGCTGAAACGGTAGAATGTATTGTTTCGGGAATATGCAAGAACTCTGTTATCGCAGAACAACCCTTAATGAATGGCAAATATGCAATCGTTACTAAAAATAACGATATGAATCAACTTATGCAGTACGCGGAAGAAATTGCAAACAGCCGTGCTTCAGTATTTATTCATGGTGAATCGGGTACAGGGAAAGAACTTTTCGCAAGGCACATACATAAGAACAGCTCTCGTCACGATAAACCCTTTATAGCGCTAAATTGCGCTGCTCTTCCTGAAACACTTATGGAAAGCGAGCTTTTCGGCTATGAAAAGGGTGCTTTTACAGGTGCTACTGCAAGAAAAAAAGGGAAGTTTGAATTGGCAGATAAAGGCACTATTTTATTGGATGAGATTAGTGAAATGGATTATCAGCTCCAATCAAAACTATTAAGAGTTCTTCAGGAAAAAGAAATAGACAGGGTCGGCGGAACTGAATCTATACCGGTTGATGTAAGAATTATTGCCACTACAAACAAAGATATTGAAAATCTAATGCATGAAGAAAAATTCAGGGAAGACCTTTACTACCGTTTAAATACCATTCCTCTTAATTTACCTCCATTAAGAGAAAGACAAGACGACATACCTTTGCTGGCCGATTATTTTATCACTAAGTATAACAAACTTGAACATAAAGATGTCAAAGGCTTGACAGATAATGCGGTTATTGTACTAACGGAAAGACCCTGGAAAGGCAATGTCAGAGAATTGGAAAATGTAATAGAAAGAGCAGTTCTTATGTGTAAAGGAAATTTAATAGACGAAAAGCTGTTGCAATTAAATGGCCGTTTAATGCCTGTCGAGCCACCGGCGCGAAAGATACAGCCCATAAATCCGGAGGTATCTCTAAGAGAACTGGAAAAAAATTTTATCTTTCAGACTTTAGACAAAACAAAGGGAAACAGAACACATGCAGCTGATATGCTTGGCATCAGTGTTCGAACTTTAAGAAATAAACTTAATGAGTACAAACAAAAAATGTGTGAGCAGTAAAAAGGCACGTAATTTGCTTTAATTTATTATTATGCAACTTATAAGCTTTCTAACCGAATACTAAGCTCTTGATGGCCATTAAAAAGGAGAAATTATATGGCTCTTAATTTATCGTTTGGCAACATAATTAACTTGCTTGAAAACGCAATAGGCGTGGCGCATCAGCGGCAAAACACTATTTCCAGCAATATAAGCAATCTTGAAACACCGGGATACAAGCCGAAGGATATTGATTTTAAAGCTGCCATGGCACAGGCTATAGGGGCAGAATCGCAAATTGGTTTGTCTAAAACAAATGCCGGTCATATTGACCCATATGCCGATTCCGGTCATAAAGTTGAAGCTTTTGAGGAAGAAGCAGATTGGAATGGTGTAAACTACGTGAGTGTCGATAAAATGATAAACAAGATGACAGAAAACAATTTGATATACAAAGCTGCAACGGAAGCAATGTTAAGGAAAATTTCTCTTATAAAAGAAGTAATCAGAGAGGGAGGACGTTAGCATGAATTTTATGGAATCTTTGAAAGTAAGCGCTTCAGGGCTCTACGCTCAGAGAAAACGAATGGATGTTATTGCCGAAAATCTTTCAAATATTGAAACCACACGTACGGAAAATGGAGGTCCCTACAGAAGAAAAATGATCGCCATAGGTGCAAACCCGGTTGATGATTTCAATGAGGTATTAGGTTCGCAAATGGAAGGTGTTAAGGTTGATGCGATTGTTGAAGATAATTCTCCTTTTAAAATTGTTTATAATCCAAGCCATCCTGATGCAGATAAGGATGGGTATCTTAAGAAGCCAAATGTGGATTTGGCGGTTGAAATGGCAAACATGTTGATGGCCCGAAATGCTTTTTCCGCAAATTTGGCAGCTATCAAATCAACACGACAAATGGTTTTAAAAGCTCTTGAAATAGGAAAATAAAAAATGAACGGCATTAATTTTGACAATTTGGATCCGGTTGGTTTTCATAAGAGTAAACAAACAACTCCAAACAGCTCTTCAGGATTTAAAGAAGCCATAAAAACTGCAATCGATAATGTGGATAGCCTGGAAAAAGAAGGAGATAAATCCATTCTTAATCTCATGCAGGGAAAGGAAGAAGTCCACACAACTATGATTGCACTTCAAAAGTCCGATATATCGATGAGAATGCTTCTTTCAGTAAGAAATAAGGCTGTTGAAGCTTACAAAGAAATTATGCGCATGCAGTTTTAAATTTTTATTTCAGATGTACATCCGTTTATGCTGTAATTTATTTGCACATAATATAAATTTAGCAAACAACCAAGATAAGCAGAGCATATTTAATGAATAATTCAGTAGTTCAGTTTACGGAATTTATCAAGTCTCTACCTCCTGCAAAAAAAATCTCTATTGCCATTACTGTTTTACTGTTAATGGGAGCTTTTGCCGGTATTTTTATGATAGCAAGCCAGGTTGATTACCGGGTTCTCTTTAATAATCTTTCTGCCCAGGATGCCGGAGCTATTATAGAAAAACTGGGAGAAAAAAATATTCCGTATAAGATTGAAGGCAGCGGTTCTTTAATACTAGTCCCTTCCGATATGGTATATGAGCTGCGCCTTCAAATGGTAGGAGAAGGACTTCCAAGAGATGGCCAGATCGGATTTGAAATATTCGACAAGACCGACTACAAAACAACCCATTTTGTTCAGAATCTAAATTACCAAAGAGCCTTGCAGGGTGAGCTGGCAAGAACTATAAACTGTTTTGAAGAGGTGAAAACTTCCAGGATATTTATAGTTCTTCCCAAAGAGACTCTATTTGTAGAAGATGCAAAACCAGCTTCAGCTTCAGTACTTCTTGACTTAAAATCAAATTTACCCCCGGAACGTCTTACAGCTATAATCCATCTTGTGGCAAGTGCTGTAGAAGGACTTGTTCCTGAAGAGGTAACTGTTGTTGATACAAAAGGAAGGGTAATCTTTAAAGGTGGCAGCAATAACCAGACGAATACTTTTTTAAATAATTCACAATTGGATTATAAAACAAAAATTGAAAGTGAAATCAGCAGAAATGTTCAGAGTATGCTGGAAGGAATTATCGGATCGGGTAATGCAATTGTAAGAGTTAATGCCAATGTAGATTTTAATAAAATAAGTATGAATGAAGAAGAATATGATCCTGCGGCATCAGTTGTTAGAAGTAAAAGGGATATTGAAGAATCATCTAAATCAGGAAATGCTGCCCAAAACACCGCACCATCTGTAATTAATAAAAGAGCAGGAGTAATTTCGGGAGAATCGGTTGACCAAAACGGAAGAAAGAAAAAAGACACTCTCACAAATTATGAAATCAATAAAGTTACAAGAATAATCTCCAAACCGGCCGGAACAATTAAACGCTTATCTGTTGCCGCAGTTATTGACGGACGATATGAAACGGTTAAGTCGGATGACGGTACCGAAAAAAGAAACTATATTCCGAGAACAAATGAAGAATTAAGAAAGTTTGAAGATATAGTAAAAGGTGCAATGGGCTACGATGAGGATCGCGAAGACCTGGTTTCAGTTAGTTCCATACCTTTTTCCGAAACCTTACCGGCAGAATTTCAACCGGAATCCATAACGTTTGATTTCACGGCACTATTTAGAGAATATAAAAACATACTGATTAATCTTTTATTAATAATCGCTGTATTTTTTGTTCTGGTTAAACCATTGATTAAAATGTTAAAAAGTATCCCAAAAGAACCACTGGTGAATGTAAAGGAGATTCCATCAAATGTGCAGTCAAATGCCCAGATCCCCGGAGTAAACACAAAAGGCCAGATTGAACAAGTTATAGAAATAAGCAAGAGCAATCCTGAAAAAACCGAACAACTCATTAGGGCATGGATGAACGAGTAGAAAATGAATTTAGATACCAATGATGCCAAAAAAACAACCGGAATTCAAAAGACAGCAATTTTTTTGATGGCAATGGGTGAAGAATTTACCGCATCATTTTTCAAAACAATAGATCAAAATAATATTAAGAAAATAGGCAAATATATGTCCAAAATTACATATATTCCTGCCGATGTTTTGAATGCTGTCATGAAAGATTTTTTAACAAACTTTCAAAGTGACAAGGCTATTGGATTATCCGGCAAATCATTTTTAAAGCAGGTGGCGGATAAATCTATGGGAGAATCACCGGTAAAGGAGGTTGTAAAAGCAATAGAAAGGGAAAATGAGAATACCCCTTTTGCTGAGCTTGCTTATCTTCCTGCAGAAAACATAATTAATCTTTTTAAGGGTGAGCATCCGCAAACCATTTCACTTGTGCTATCCACCCTGCCCCAGGACAAGGCAGCCGAAATACTTTGCATGCTGCCAGATGAGAACAAAGCTGATATAGCATATAGAATATTGCACATTGGAGAAGTCAATGATGATGTTATCAGAGACCTTGACGAAATATTAAAAAAAGAAATTACCGAGATGGGGGCTGGTTCAAAAAGAAAATTTGACGGAGTTGAAGCTCTTGCAAACATTTTAAGTGAGGTAAACGGCGAAACCGAAGAATCTATTATGATGCATATAGAAAAAGAAGATATCGAGCTCGCCCAGAAAATACGGCAGAAGATGTTTCTGTTCGAAGACTTGTTAAAAATTGATGACAAAAGTTTCAGGGAGATTTTAAAAAATATAAGTAATGATGTATTTGTAAGGGCTCTTAAAACTGCTTCCGAAGAGATGAAAGAGAAAATATTCAGCAATTTATCGGAAAGAGCTGCCAATATGCTTAAAGAGGATTTTGAAGTGCTTGGCCCGATTCGTATTAAAGAAGTTGAAGATAATCAGCAGGAAATAATAAAGGCAGCAAAAAAGCTGGAAGCTGAAGGCAAAATCGTTATAGGCGGCAAAGGCAAAGATGATGTTTTTGTATAAAATGCTTATATTAACTTTATATTTTATGATTAATTGGGCAACCAGGGTATATAATGCAAATATCTCATAAAACAAACGGGGATGACCTGACACACTATGAAATGAAAGCTTTTGATTCTTTCTATACTTCTGACAAAAAAGAAACGGGGCCATTTGCAGTCATTCAACACCATACAAAAAACAATTCAGTTTTTTATCCTATAGACATTGCCGGTAAGTATCATAAAAATGAAAGCCCGGAAGAAATTATAAAAAAAGCTCAAGAAAAAGCTGTTTTGATAGAGCAGGAAGCATATGAAAAAGGCTTTGAACAGGGCGAAAAGGACGGGTTGGAACTGGGCCAGGCAAAGGCTACGAAAATTGCTGAAAACATCGAAAGTCTTTTGGAAAAAATCAGTCTTCTAAGTTCAAAGATTCTAAATATTCATGAAAGGGAAATTATTACACTTATTTGTGCTGTTGCAGAAAAAGTTATTGGTTATCAGGTAGAACTTAATGATGCTGTAATCAGAAATACAGTCATAAATGCTATAAATATGGCAACGGAAAAACAATCTATCCGTCTGAAGGTAAACCCGGAAGATTTTGAATATATCGACAATTTAAGACCGGAAATATTTCAACGGTTCAATGAATTAGCATCGGTCGAAATAATTTCAAACCCGGCAATAAAACGTGGTGGTTGTCTATTGGAAACACCATGCGGCGATGTGGATGCAAGAATAGAAACACAGCTTTTAATAATTAGTAAATGTCTACAAGAAGTATTTGGGGAAAATAATATTGATTGACATTAGCGTTGATATTAATTGGAACCGTTATATGGAGTCTCTGGATAAATGCCGACCAATGCAGCATCAGGGAAAAATCATTAAGATTTCCGGTATTATTGCTGAAGCAAACGGACCAGGACTTTGTATCGGAAGTCTTTGTGATATCGAAACTGCTCCGGGTCATGCTATTCGTGCCGAGGTTGTAGGCTTCAAAGATCAAAAACTTATACTGATGCCATTTGGAGAGCTAAGAGGTGTTAAGCCGGGCAGTAAAGTTACTGAAATAATCAACCGGGCAACGGTTCCAGTAGGAAACGATTATATTGGAAGAGTAATTGATGGATTTGGGCAACCTTTAGATGGTAAAGGGGAAATAAATTCGGATGCGGAATACCCCGTGTATGGTAATGTTATCAACCCATTGCAAAGAAGAATTATAACTGAAACCATGGATGTCGGTATCAGAGCAATAAATTCTATGGTTACCGTGGGAAAAGGTCAGAGAATTGCTATTATGGCCGGATCGGGAGTAGGGAAAAGCGTGTTAATGGGTATGATGGCAAGAAATACAGCTGCAGATGTTTCAATTATTGCATTAATCGGTGAACGTGGCAGGGAAGTAAAAGAGTTTGTCGAAAAGAAGCTTGGTAAGGATGGAATGAAAAAAGCAATTGTGATTGCATCAACATCAGATACACCGGCACTTATAAGAATAAGAGCTGCCTATTATGCTACCGCACTTGCTGAGTATTTCAGGGATCAGGGATTGGATGTTCTTCTCGTTATTGATTCCATAACCAGAGTTGCCATGTCCTTAAGAGAAGTCGGGCTTGCGGCCGGTGAACCTCCAACAGCAAAAGGATATACACCAAGTGTTTTTACCCAGATGCCGAAGATTCTTGAACGCGCCGGTAATCTTGAGGAAAAGGGCAGTATAACCGGTATCTACAATGTATTAGTTGAGGGAGATGACATGAGCGAACCTGTAGCAGATACCGTTCGCTCCATTGTTGACGGACACATAGTACTTTCCAGAGATATTTCACATAAGGGGCATTATCCTGCAATAGATGTTATGGCAAGCATAAGCAGAGTGATGAAAGATATTGTGACACCAGATCACTTTGATTTGGCGAGAAAAGTAATCAAAACGCTTGCAATATATAAAGATGCGGAAGATCTGATTAACATCGGTGCATATCAAAACGGCAGTGATTCGGAGATAGATTTTGCAAAAAAAATGATCGGGAAGATAAATGCTTTTCTTCAGCAAAAAATTGATGAAAGAACAGATTTTGATAGCAGTCTTTCACAATTGAAACAGTTGATAGGAACCAAATGAAATGAAAAAATTTAACTATAGGCTGGAAAAAGTATTGCGTTATAGAAAGTATCTTGAAAAAAAAGCTCAAAAAAGACTGAGCGATACCATATATGAGTATCAAACCAGAGAAAATTTAATCAAAGATATTGAAAACAAGCAAAAAGAGCTTGCCGGTAATTGCAATAAAGAAAAGCTTAGAGGAATGGATGTTGTGCGGTACCAGAACTATAATCTTTATTCCAGGAAATTATGCGATGATCAGGAAAGAGAACTACTTGCCTTGAAAGAAACAAATGAGTCGGTTCAACTACACAGAAGCTTGCTTCAAAAAGAATTGATAAGAAAAAAGCAACTTGAAAAATTAAAAGAAGTTCAAAGAAGCAGATATATGCAATTCGCAGAAAAAGATGCACAGAAGCAATCCGATGAGATGCAAATTACCATAGGTAAAAGGGTAAATTTATGAAGCCATTAACATATATTTCATTTATTTCTTTGCTTGTACTCAAAATAGTATTTATTTCTTTGTTTATTTTCCAGACTGAATCAAGCAATTTATTATTTAACACAAAGGCAATTGCTTCAGAAAATATAACTGACGCTCCTGTAGCAACTAAACCCCTTCCGGAAATTGAGGATGAAAATAATAAAGATAATATGGCTTTTCTGCTAAAACAAAAAGCCGAACTTAAGTCACAGCAAGAAGAACTTGCGGCTATACGAGATGATATCAGCAATAAAATTGAAAAGCTAACCCGGCTAAGAGAAGAAATTAAACTCGATTTAGCAAAAATCGAAACGATTCAAAATAAAAAAACTAAACATCTGATAAAAGCATATTCTGCAATGAAACCCCAAAGCGCCGCTGAATTGGTAGAAAAGCTTGACACTGATTTTGCAGTGGAGTTACTTTCACAAATGAAGGGGGAAGCTGTCGGAACTATTTTGTCAAATTTGGATAAAGATAAAGCGGCAAAAATTACTAAAGGGCTTGTCGGAAAATAACGATTCAATGCCGTTGAATTAAGCCGGTTGTCCGGAGGCTATTTTTTTATCTACAGTTTTGTCATACTTTCATAGACGTTGTTAAGCCATATCTGATCGCATTTGGTTTTATCAAGATCATCCGGATATGAAAGATGCAAAGTATATAGCAATTGTCATAAATCTATTCCGTTTGAGACGTTATTAACTAAACTATATATATTCACCAAAAATATGGAACCACCCATTTCCGTCGTTTTGGCGAAAGCCGGAATCAAGTAAATTCAAGAGAAAAATCCTGCATGATATTCTTCATATCAAAGGTTTGGGTGAAACTGTGATATGTAATAATATCTCAACCGAAAATTTAAGAAAAATAAGCGTGTTATTGCTTGAATTAAAAGAAACTGAATAACTAAAGGGCGTACCGTACAACTCCCCTATGCTGCTACAAACATTTTTGCCCCTAAGGTGAAGTTAAGCCAGAGCGGCCCCTGTTTCCGCGATCGGCTTTAACGACTTTTTAGCCATTTCCTATTAGAGGTGGTTGCAACTGGTTCGGCGGGAGTCCGATCTGCTGATGCTGTGGGGGCCCTGCCATAATTATTTGCTGCGCTTGTAGTATGAAAGCCATACCGTTTTGATTTTCAATGATTTTAAAGGCGGGTGTACTGGAAAGTGTGTGGAAGTAAATATGATGGACAGATAAGACCTTGTCTTGGAGTTCCTGATCTGATTCTAAATCGAACACCTTCAGCCCCATTTCTTTACACTTTTCAGAGGACAAATGCCGATTATGCGCAAGGCTCACAGAGTGGTCACCAAGTTCTCGCATAATGTTGTCAACTACAGAATCCGCATCGGCGAGGCTTCTAAACATATTTCTTTTTAGCCATGCATGAACCAGGCTATTTGACCACTTAACCGCTTTTTCGCATTCTCCTATGAACGCCGGTGCATATTTCGCAATTATTGGTTGCCATACCGGTATTGTGCGCGGGTCGGCAACTATCTCATTATATGCACGTTGAAATTCCTCTATGACCCCATGCGCCGGTATTCCATTAAACTGTGGATCAACCGGCCCAAGTGATGATTGCTTTCCCATCCAGATTTCACGACATGAACAAGCGATCATTGTCCCAGCTGACATTGCCATTTGTGGAACAAAGCATCTAACATCTCCTGAGAATTTGCTCCATAGGTAGTCCACAATGGACTCCGTTGCGGCGGTATCACCACCAGGGGTATGCAGAATTAGATCAAGACCCTTTTTCACATCCACCCCGTTAATGGTTGTCATTAATCCATTCTTGTCTGTGTCATTTACAGCTACCGCTGGACCCAATTCTGGCTTCTGTAGCCACCCACTATAATAGCAAATCACATTTCTCTTCGTATATTGAGATAGGTCAGCGATGTACTTTCGACGAAGAATATCAAAGGGACTTCCGAGTTGTCCTATTTCTCTTACTAATTCTGACCAATTAGGCATTTTGCTCCTCCGTTCTTACTAAAGTACGCTCTCCATTGTTCAAAACCACCGTTTCAACAATAAGGCGGCGTTGTGGTTGGCCCAAAGGAAATTGGTCACTCGCCAACTGCAATAGGTGATTTCGGAGATCATCATTTAACTGAAAACATTCATACTGCTTTGATATGTCATTCATGGTTTTCTCTCCTATTTATTGCATGGCTAAAGTTGCTAATCAGACGCGCATCTTTTTGCGTAGGCTGAATCAGCATTGTTATATTTGTCTGACCGCGTAGTTTTCTGCTTTTTTATATGTATCTTGAAGTGTTTTTGGTAACAAACTCAAAATTGCTTCTTTTAAATAGTTTTTAGCAGCCTCCCCACCCTTGCGGTCACTGAATTGCCATCCATTTGCATTTTCGTTTGTTGCAGAGTATCGAATAATATCCTCGAAAAATGATCGGACGGATGTAAAAGCTTTATCACGATTCATAATTTCAAGATTGCAGACTATCGCACTATTAATATTTAGTTTGTCATCTATAGGCGGGCTTACATCAAGAAGTAGTAACTCATTTTCACCGCTGTACCGCCACGTCGTGGTTTTTTCAAATTCATTTAGCACATAGACAAAAGCTTGATCACTGTAGTACCATGCCATCCCATCAATTGAAGCAACAACCTGCTGATCTTGGTATAGACCTTCTGGCCAAAAGTTTCCGTAACCACAACAGAAGAAATTAATATGCTTACCAGATCTATGATGGAAATAATTCAAGTTTAAAAGGATTTCGTTTTTACAAAAAATAGTATTCGGATTACAGAATATAACACCAATAAAATTATGACGTTTTACTTTTTTATTAATTTCAGCCATAGCATTTCTTGAAACAGGATCGACTGAATCATAAAAAGTTATTCGCATTGAAGCCTTTTTAAGGTCATCATTGACTATATTTAAAATGTGTTGAAAAGAAATTGCTTCAATCACGCAAACCTCATTTTCATAAAATATAACAATATATTGAACAGTTTACTTCCAATGCCAGAAAATTCCAAAACTGACGATATCCAATTATAGCATAATGACAAATCTATTTAATATAATTGAAATTGTCAAACTGGTTCAACATCTATTCTATATTTATTATCTTCTGTCTTCTTACCAAGGGACCGAAAGTCGATCCACAACATCCCTCCGTGCCAAAACCCGTGAGCATAACTCCCAACGATCTTTATCCGGGTCAATAGTTTCCTGATACCTCATTTCAAATACATTGCGAGCTTGTTGGCGAAGATGGATATATTCGTCCATCATTTCCTCCAGCTTTTCAATGCTTTCAATCCAGTCGTCTTCGATAGTGTCCGGCAGGCCGCCAAAGATATCATAGCGGTCTTTCATGCGGCGAGAAATAACCTGGTACACCTTTTCATCCTGGGTCTCGTGATAAACCAGATTGAGCATATCCACTGTGCGCCGCGCCTGACCGAACCGTTTAATACGCCCCAGCCGCTGTTCCAGCCGCGACGGATTCCAAGGCAAATCAATATTTATAAGGGTGCCGAGAGTTTGAAGGTTCAGCCCTTCGCAGGCGGCATCGGTTGCCACGACCAGACGAATTTCACGTTTCTTTACTGCGTTTTTAATTTCCTCTCTTTCGACGGATGCGAACTCGTTTCCGCGAAATATTCCGCTCTTCCCCGTGCCTGCGTAGACACCCACTGGCTCGTCAGACAGAGATTTTGCCAGATCCTCGCCTACAGCGTATACGGTATCGTAGTATTGGCTAAAGACAATACAGCCATGCTCAAGCCAGGTCTTTCCATCTGTGCGATGTTCTGTTAGAAAATACCGAACTGCGGTGAGCTTAGGATCACGGGCTTCGGAACGTGACAGCTCATCCACAATAGTATGAAGATGCATTGCCTCTTCAGCCGTGAGCGCACTCAATGTGTCTGCCACCAACCTCATTTGTTCTTCATCCTCAAAAGTTTCGCATCGCAACATTTTTTCCGCCGTAGATCGACCCGAAGCAAAACTCGAACAAATCCGCTGCAGGAGTAACGTCTTCATGAATCCGGAAGCCTTTGTCCCTTTTTTATTAAGGGCAGCAGTGAAAGCTTCGGCTGCTTTGTAAGCAAGATCAAAGGGAAGGTTTGTCAGAAGACCGAGGCCACTAAATCCCACTCTACTATATGCTGTAGCCGAAGTATCCGGGTCCGGGTAAATATCCACACCGACCTTCTCCAGTAAGCCGGCCTCTTCCAGTGTCTGTCTGCGTCGAAGCACGGTATGACGTACGATGGGATTGTGATCGCGAAGAAAATCGGGCGCAAGAGCTTGACCGACCGCTTGCCGTTCCAGAAAGCCTAAAGATCCGAATCCACGATCCGTAAAAAAAGTATTATCAGATAGACCAAGTTGCAGTCGCAGCGATGCAAACAGTGCATCTTCAGTTACCGGTGGAAGTGGATTTTGAAGCCATTCCCAGGCTTCCTTCTCATCTGCCGGAATCTCCGTGCCTTTTACAATAGGGAGTGCTTTCTCACAATCCAACCAATGACCGAAAGGTTCGCGGCCAAGCACGACATCTGCACCAGCATTGAGAATATGCATAAGATCCCAAAGTTCATGCACCTCTGTCTGAATGGGAGTTGCCGTCCCAAGCAAAAGGTTTTTGGTGCGAGGACCGATCTGTAGCATAAAATCAAGCAGTTTGTTCGGATTATTCTTCTTCTGGCCCAATGTGCCATGACGGCGAGCCTTGTGGGCCTCATCCAGAATAACTGTTCCGTATTTGCGTTCAAGCAGATGCCTACGTTCTTCAGAACCGTGGACGATCAGACCGGTAGATACGATTGCGATGCGAAAAGGGCAGCGTGCGATGTCTTCGGCCCCGCGCGTCTTTATAATATGCCCCTTTGGATCAACCCATACTTTCTTCGTTGACAACCAAACCGCGCTCGGTATGCCGAGTTTATCAGTCAGCTCTACTTGCCATTGCAATGTGAGGGTTGAGGGGCACAGGATAAGCACAGGACCATCTTCCAGGAGTGCAGATAGCATGGCGCTTGCGGCAAGTGACAATGTTTTACCAACACCCACCTCGTCAGCCAGCAGTAAACGGGCTTTGCCGTAAATTTCCCGGTGCTGTAAAAACATAGTTACAAATGAGCGTTGCCAGGGCTGAAGCTGTTCACCACCGCGATAAATGGGACTTTCGGCGAGGGCAGCCGCAGCTAATTCTCCAGATTTTGCCTCCTCGAAGCGGATCTCCACGCGATCGGCAACGCGTTTGATTTCTTCTATAATGGCATCCGGCAGCGGATAACCGTCCTGCCAGAGGGCGGCAAACTCCTCTTCGACCCAGGCAACGCCTTCCGGCGACGGATCTTCCCACAGGATTTCATAGTTCTGATTAAAAGCACTCTTGGTTTCGTTTATGGAGCCAAGAAAACAGGTTTTACTGCCGTCGGATGCTTCGATAACCCCTGCCTTGCCGTGAACAAAAACCCTGTCTTTGGGTACGACTCTGATCTCCACGCGGCCACTGGTCAGCAGCTCATGGAGTCGGCGGTAGCGCTCACGGTGCAATAGAGCCTCAACCTCAGCATGGGCCTCGTTCCAACGCTCCTTGAGCCCTGTTTCGCGCACATGCTTTGACACTGCCACATCGGCCGCGTCAAGCTCACTGTTACAGACAATCTGCACATTAGGGATAGATGCAATCTCTTCGCCAACCAGCTCAAAAATTGAACTGCGGAAATATCCGGCAATGCGCTTATAGGATTTTGCCCCCCGAAGCCGATCAGCAAGAAAGGCATGATCGAGCCGCCGGCGGCGAGAGGAAAAACGGTTGATAGTCATAACGTCTGAGTGTGTTGTAGCCATTCTTTACGTTTCAGGATATCCCAGGCAAGCCTGATATGCTTTTCCTGAAACATTCGCTTGCGGTTATTCCAACTGTATGTTTTGCTGATTGCCTCATCTGCTGTTGCAGCACCTTCGCGATTTGCTACCCAGTGGACAGTAGATAAAAGTTCCATGCCGAATGGTGTTTCAAATCCTGAAATGAGATCCACAACACTTTGAAAATGTTTCAGAGTGGAAGGATGATCTTCAAGAAAACTTTCTGCCTGAGCAAGAACATCGGGAAGCAGATTTATCTGCCGCTCCGGATTATCTTCTGCGTCGCCGTACCCGGTTATGAAGTGTCCTTCCATAAGTGACAATACATGGCGCAGGTTCTGCGCATATGGTCCATAAGGTCCTTTGTTGTACTGAAGTTTTAACCCCTCTCCCGCTTCCTGCATAAAATACATCAATTTGTGGATCTCCAGAAGAGTCACAAAAGGGTTCATGACCGCCGCAAGATAACGACGCATCAAAACAAGCAGTGCTGCCCGACCGACAGTCAAATCCGGTGTCTTTTTGGAATGAGCCATTATTTCAGGAAGAGGCGCTCCTTTAGGTTCATAGAGCAAAACCCGCACATCAGTCAAATCCTTAAAAGCCGCCTCAATTCTGGCCCGCACATCAGCCCAGTGCAAACCGCCAAGACCGCAACCAAGCGGTGGGATGGCAATGGAATGGATACTCCTTTTACGCACCTCGGTCACAAGGGCCTGCAACCCAACTTCTATGTCTTCCATCCGGCTTTTGCCTTTCCAATGGCGTTTGGTTGGGAAGTTGACCACATAACGGGGATTATAAAGCCGGTTGAGATCATAGATGAGCATCTTGCCCGGCTGTAGTTCCTTCTTGTCGCATACCGCCTTATAACGTTTGAAATTATCAGGAAATCTATTCTTGAACTGGAGAGCAATTCCGCGGCCCATGACCCCGACACAGTTAACGGTGTTCACCAGCGCTTGGGCATCAGCCTGTAGTATGTCGCCTTGTGTCAATTCAATCATGTGTGCCTCCTTTTATATCTAAAAATACCATGTTTTTTCAATATCCACAACCGGTTTATGCCGGGCATTTTTGAGAATGGCGTTGACTTGATTGAGAACCTTTTCATTCAATACCCCGACCTTTTCCACCAGATGCCAGGGGCATACATCATGGATCAGGAATTCAGCCTGTTTCCCTTCCTGTATCTGCATATCACGAAAATCTGTTGCCATTACCGCATTCCAGTCAATTTTTTCCAAGTCCGTTAAGTCATTAAAAAAGTCGGCAAGATACCCACCGGCATTCCGGTCGGTAAATGCCCAGCGTACATTATTTTCATTTGCCCATCGTATGCTTGAGAGCATGTCCATCTGCAAATGCAGAATCGGTTCCTGACCGCCACGATAGCTCATATCCGGGTGATTATTCTTGTAAATTATAAATAACATGATTGAACGGGGGCAGAAATAAAACGGTACATATTCACCGACCCTGGTGTGTGGATGACAATGCGCCTCGATCTCAAATAACCGTCTTCGCTTGATATCGGTCATGCCAATAGATGTCTGGTCACCACCCATCCCGATACGTCGGCCATCCGCTTCTATAAAACCGGCCGCTGCAATGGAAGCCAGGTTGTCAACGTGAGTGATATGATAGATTTTCGGTTGGGCCGGTGGTGTTGTCATGCAATCCTCACTTATCCCAATCGCTGATTTTTGACCAGCTCCCTGAGCACCCTTGCGGCGCTGGCTTCTTCCGGACGAAGTTCTTCGAGGCGCTTGGCCAGGTAGTCGGCCAGCTCCACTGCCAAATCGCGCTGGGTCATGTCGCCATAATAGTTTGGAATATTTAAAGTAAGGTGAGACAGAACCTCGCTGCCGTCCATGTTATTCTCCAACTCCATCAAGGCATAGAGCACAGCACGTAACACAGACATATACAGTTCCGAGCCCTCACCCATCTCAGACTTGCCGAAATCCATTGCACTCTTGAGGCGCGCATCGTTTGCCTTATAACTGGCCAGCAGTGGCTTAAAGTCGCGCACTTTGAAGGCCTTAGCAAAATTCTGGTAGTTGTCCAGGGTTTTGGCTCCGCGGGATTCCATGTCTATCATTTTAAGATAGAAGCGTTCTGCTCCGCTGAGCTTGTCCCAGTGGTTCTTGGGAATCCCTTGAGGGACCAGGCACTGGTTGGCGGTATCCACTGCAAAGGCTATAAGGCTATCCACAAAGGTGGTTTCACCCTTTACACGTGGTCGTATCGCCTCGGTGGTCATATCGTGGCCGTCGATCACGGCGTAACGGGTAAGAACGCGCAGTGCCGCTGCGTAACCAGCCATCTGGATATCGGCATCTTCGAAAACATTCTCATCGCGGTAGAGGCCTTTAGCTTCCTGATTAAGACCGGTAAGCGACTGCACCTGTGCTTCAACTTCCTCCTGGATTTCCCAAGCCAGATCATCACGCGTAGTCTTGTGGGAACCCTGGCGTTTTCTGCAGACGAGCAGTACCGTGCCTTTGATATAGTTGGTGTCTTCCTGGATTCGTTTCATTGTTTCTGTCACGACATACCAAGCAGCGGTTACTTGCAGGCCTGAGGCCCAAACGATATTGGCCATATCAGCCCATATAGAGCCAGACTGGTGGGTAAACATGATGACCTGCAGACCGTTTTCGGCCATATTCTCGGTCATGCGCTTGTAGGAGGCTACCATCCTTCGCCTAAATTCCTCGTCCTCACCCTTAATGGCGAGCGAGCGACGACTATCCCAGACCCAGTTTGAAAACTCTGGAGGCGGGTTCTTGCGAAGCCAAGCGATAAAGTACTCAAAGATTTCCTCATACTTCACTGCATCCCCATAGGGTGGATCTGTTATATATATGTCGTTCTCGATTTCAAGCTGATCTGCTGGCAAACAAAGCACTTGGTTTTTTACAGACGAGGCAATTGGAAAGAACTTGTGCTCTGTTTTCAGTAGGTTTGCTGCAGATGCAGAAGCTCTACAGGCATAGTTTAACAATGGGTTGAGCGCTTGGTTGTCAAACACACCAGCTGTTCCACCGCCTCCACCAGCTTGAGGTCGCCATCTCGTCAAACGTGAACAGTTGTTCAGCATCTGGGTGAGTCCAAACTTCAAACCTGCGTCGCTTAGCTGATTAACCAACCCAGCCAATAACAACTGCCGTGGATTAAACATGTGATGCCAGAATGTCCAGCCACGCGTGCGAATTGGCTCGTCTGTTTTGTTGCCAGGCTCGATACGCATATCCGGCACCAAACCTTTGTCCTGCCAATCAGTGAGGTGTTCAGCTATAAAATTTTCGACAACGCTTTCGCGTTTCAAATCGTCGAATGTAACTTCGCGAAACTCGTAGTCATAGCCTTTACCCTTCTTTTTTGGACGCATCCATTGCACACAGTAAAGGCGCTCCTGGAAGATATCTTCTGGCCGTGGCTTGAAGTCGTGCTTCTCCCAAAGGCGCAAGAGGTTGTCGTTAGTGCCATCATTCTTGCGAAAGTCTTTGCGCAGTGTCGAGATCTTTGTACGGTATTTAGTTCCATCGACGGTATGGATTAGGTAAGGATCATGCCCGCGTCCGTCGGTGCGTACGGTGCCTTCCGTAGCATCAGCCAGTTCTTTATCAGTTACCCCAGAATGGATGGCAATGTCATAGCGTTTGTGCTTAGCATCCGGCACCATCTTAGCAACAATACCGTAGGCATTGCTCACAATCAGCGTCGGTAAGAGAGGCACCGTCCAACCGCTCTGCGGGCAGCGGACTTCTACGCAGTATAAAAATACCTTGGCGCGCCAGCCCTTGCCGTCTGTCTCGATGCCAAGCTCGTCCATCTTCAGCTGCACAAGGCTCACGATTGACTGCTGGTCCTTCACTATTTTTTTGCGATTTACTTCAGAACCACCGACAATGTTGAAGGCCCCCCAGGTGAGCATGCACGCCACCGGGTTGAGATCAGAGGCATAGACGTCGCAACCAAGTCGAGCTGCCTCAAAAGGGATCTGGCCAGAGCCGCAGAAGGTGTCAGCCACACGCGGCTTGTGGCCAAAACGCATAATTCCGAGTTGTTCGACTAGATCCTGGAAAGATTGGGCATGTGTGCCGAGGTGTGCGTTAATCGCATCCCAGATATGGTCATGAACTGTCTCCATTACCTCCTCTGGTCGCTGGGCTTGATTTACACGCTCTATGTAGGATGTTCTTGGCAACATCTGCACCTCCAACCGACGGCGATCAAGAATGCTGATGTCATTGCGCCACGAAACTTTTACCTTATCGTAATCCGGATTTGACCAGTCTACCGGTGCAGAATTTGGTAAAATTCCTTCTAAATTAGTAATAAAATAATCGGAGATAGAGGAGATAGATAGAGTACCTATAATTTCCTTTGGCTTGGGTTTGCGCTTCCAACGTACAGAGAATGATTCGTCGTCCATAGCCATCAGTTTCTCAAAGATTTCCAGGTCACGCGCTGCATCATTAGTTGCCGGCAGCAGGCAGCTAAGAATGCAGGCCTTGGCTAAAATGAGCGGTTTCCGACCCTTCCAGTAACCCCCTAAAGATACGAGCGTTTGGCCATGACTTGACATCCTTTCAGCATATACCTCAGCTGAGAGTTTCTGAACAGGCAGTAACCGTTCAATCAAGGCCGGGGCATCTTTCAAAGAAAATGGGATTATAGCTTCTCTCATTTCAAATCCTTGAACAAAGGTAACTCAAACAAATCTTCCTGCCGGGGTCTGGGACGGCGTTTCCTTCCGGAAGCCGGTTTCTCGCCATCGGAAAGAGCATGAAATAACGCACGCCGCCAACCGCGCTGACCATCCTCTGGCAAGCCAGCTTCGGCAACAGTCATGGAAAATAACCACCAGCGCTCCTCGGGACGCAAAGCCGCCCATTTGCTGCAAATAACACGGATCTGCTCAGAATTAGCGGTTTCCGCAGCCCATGCGAGCACACACAATTCCTTGCCGAGAAGCCGGTCCACCAGGTTTGTGCCTGTATGCCAACGACCTACCGAGACTTTCACAGCCTTAAGCCTTGTGTTGAATTCACGACGGGAAATATCGGCAATTGCAGACCAGACCGGACGCTTTAAAACCACCCGCTCCTCATCGCGCGGGATACCGGCCTCCTGGCCTTGGTAGCCGTAATCCTCGACAATCACGACGGACTCATTTTTTGCCGCCGGGATTTCAATGCGAAAGACATGAGCACCGAACTTTTCAGGAGCGCCAAAATCAATAGTTTTGAGCCTTTCGGTCATTGTTCTACATCACCTGGCTTTAGTTCAATACCAAGCTTGGAAGCAAAATTCTTGAGGTCATGCCCGGAGACAAAGTGAGCCTTGCGAAATGTTAATGTCACCGGAGTTTCCGGTGTAAACTTTTCCAGCACTTTATTGAGCAATGCCTCAAGAAACGCTGCATCCACTTCAATCTCTCCAACGTTGACAGCAATCATGTGGTTCCCCTGGCCCACGGTGAGAACGATGCCCTCAAGTGTGGCAGACTTTTCAGCAGCCTGCTTTAAACCCTCAAAGGTCTTGGCGCGCGAGTCCAGTTTGCGTCCGGTTCGGGATATGAGGAAAGCGGGCTTTAACTCGTCAATCTGTATACCCTTTTTCCCTTTGGCAGGGAAGCGGAAATCGGTCTTGGTTTCGATCCCTCCCGCCTCAGCAAATGCGCGCAGCAAAACATCGCCGTCACCGATTGGGATCGGGCCTTCGTAAACCGTTCCCTCACGTGGTTCGCTGCCATCGAGGGTATAATTAATCGTTCCTTTGGGTGCGACAAATAATTCTACATAACGTTTGCTGTCCTTTTCAGAGAGTTTATTACGCAAAACCAGCTTGTTGGACCAGGTTAACGGATCGCCGGTCTCATACTGGCCTGACGGATCACACACCAGAAAGTTCACCTTCAACGCGGCAGTGGTATAAGCCTGGTCTTTAAGTTGCGGACTGGACTCGCTGACCGGTGTGTCTTCGGAAAAGTAAATTTTTGGCGCCGGACCGGCATTCTGCGGATTGATGCGAAGACGAACCTTGCCTTCGTCATCAGGCTCAGTTTCTGCGATAACCTGAACCGAGGTTCGTTTTCTTTTTGGTTTTTTTGTAACATAACCATTTCCGAGGTCTTCCCACAGTCCGCGATTACATGCTATGGATTTGAGAGTATCCAGCCCCTTGGGTGGTAGCCATGACATACCGGCCTGTTCAAAATATCGGTCAGCTGCATCAGTCCAGCGGGTATCATCCTGATTCTCTGGCCAGAGAAGATCCTGAGCCTTGTCTCTGATAGCATCGAATTCCTTTTCTACGTCAAGATAAAGCTTCAGAGGGTTGGACGTAAGTGTCTTTTCAATCTGCTCCTCACCATTAAAGGATTTGGTGGCATCTCGGGTCATATCCAGAGCTTTGGTGGCAAGCTGGGCACATTTACCCGCCCGATGAATTGGGAAGAGCACCTTATCAAACAAGCCGAGGATAGTGGAATTGAAATCCTGTTCATAGGTTTGTTGCTTCCGTTCGAGGTCTTCCCTCTGAGGATGACCTTGGGGAATGCGGCCATCGGCCTTTTGCGCGGCAAAAAGCTGGCGTGCGGCTTTTTCCACACTGCCCATGGCGGTTTTATCACCGGTGAGAACACATAGGTTATTCTTCTGGCTCAGTCCTTCAAAAAATTTCTGGACTTCCTCCGGTGGAATCTTCGAGTCCGGGCTAACCACCAGCAAAACACGCCCTCTACGGACTCTGTCTGCAACATCTTCCAGCTTCGGCAGAGGCAGGACATCTTCGTAACATGTCTTGCGCATTGGTTTGAACATCTCCTTCAAGCGGTGCCGGATGAGTTCTTCGATCTGGTTTTCAGACGCATCGTGAGCAAGGCTTTGAAGAAGTTTAGTGAGGTTTTCCTGCCGGTCAAAGTAATAGCGGCCTTCCGGAGTGTGATGCACATACCAGGCTACTTTTTCTAATTCTTCGAAGGCTGTCAGAAATTCTGACGGTTCCCGTAAAGGCGAAACAAGACATTCAACCATCTCCTCACGGGTAAGACCTTTGACGGCATTAACGGCAGTGGAAAGGCTGGCACTGAGAAGCAGAGCGCCGATCTGGGTGGCTGCTTCCTTGCCGGTCTGGAGGTCTATTATTTGGGCATGAGCCGATTGCTGCGCATCCCAAAGATCTTTTGCTATGACATCACGCATGCCGGAAAATTCGGTCAGCTTGTCGCGAACCTCCTGGATGGAGAGGTCAAAATGCTGGGGACCAATTAGAAACACATCGTTGGCGCTGCGGTCCCAGACCGACCTGAGCAGGCGTGAGACTAGTTCAATCAGACCACGCGTCTGTTTAAATTGCTCATTTTCTTTGAAAAGTGCAATAATATTCTTAAGCCGCGGATGAAAGGGATAGGTTGCCGAGATCTCATCGGATACCGCTTCTGCGCCTCTGCTTGCAGTCTTTGACTTTGCAGCCTCTTCCAGCTTTCGACCGAAGGCCTCTGCAATGTCCCCGATTTCGGCTTCATCAGGAAGAGACTTGAAAAGACGCTTGCGTAAAATATCGTAAATTTCATTGGCGGCGAGGTCGACCGGCGTGATGTTACGTTCCTGGCGGCCAAGTTCGGCACGTGCATCCTGAAGTGCGCGATTGATAAGTTTTCCACCTGTGTCGTAGGCAGCAGTGAGGTCGGAGATAACAACGCAAACATTGTTTTTTTTACCGGCAGCTGTCAACAGGTTAGCGAATGCGCGGGTGGCGATGTCAGCAACCGTGCCGTTTCCTACCTTCTGGGTATCGAGGTAATGGAAGTACGGCGGCATCTCATCAAGTAAAATGAGAACGGGCTGGTCTCCCTCAAAGAGCTTGATCCAGTCCTTTTCGTCAGGGGCCTTGGGACCACTCGTCCAGAAGGCCTTGAATTGATCTCCTTTACCAATTTGGTTGGCTATCTCTCCCCAAAAGAAGCTATCCGGATTATTACGGCCATTAAAGGCCCCAATGCCGGCGGTTTTAAAAGCGGATATGTTCGGAAGCTCTGCACAGTATTTTTTTCGAAGTTCCGAATGCTTGGCAAGAAGACCGAATCCGACCAGAAGGTGGGTTTTACCACCGCCCATGGCTTGCTTTAGGTGAAAGATGGCCTGAGATGATGTCCCTGTCAGCCTGGCAATGCCTTCATTGATCAGGTCCTGCATGCCCTGTGTTATATAGGTCTTTTCGAAAAAAGCCGCACCATTTCCCTCTGCGTTAATCAATTCATCGAGCTGTTCGATCTGGTCGCTGAGCTTAATGGTCAGTGCATTCGGCTGTAGTTGGCAAGCATCACGAACGGTTTTCATTTCAATTGTCCTTATTAGGATTATCTATTATAGCTGGGGGTGGCAGTTCTTTATTAAACGTCCTGTGGAACATCCTTCAATAATTAAATAACTCTAATACTTATTTTACCACAGGCATACTCTCGAAAAAGTCATAAAAAACCCCTGCTATTTGGTTTGAACAACGTGTTTAAATAGCATAGGATCATACAATTCACCTAATATGATGTTTTTATATAAGTTTCGAGTGGAATTCGTATCATGAAAATTATTTTTTTTCCATCTTTTAATGATCGTAAATTTTGATTGGGTCTATTTTTTTTTAAATCGAGTTTCTTAGCAATAGTTTGAATAAAATTATTTTCAGTTATCTATCATAGCGTATCTGATAACTACTAATTTTTTTTCAGATATCTTTCCATAACCACAAGGTATCAACCGCTCAGAAAACCTGTGATATGTCTGTATGTACGAAACAATGAGAATTGAATCTTGCACACTTGTTTATGACCCTGAAATCTATTCGGGATTGATTTTACTGAGCCTGTTTGTCCTCTTTATATCCAGTTTAATGGACATATCCCAAATGTTTCCATGAGGCATTATTGGGGCATTTCCTTTTTACTTCCATAATGATTGCCCAAAATAGCAAGATAGATATCGCACCGCTCAACCTCATTCAGATATATATCGTCGGGCTTGCGGTCTTTGGCAGGAATATCTTCGAACAGAAACACATTGGATATGAACCGGCGAAGAAGAGGATCATGGGCAATGAACTCTTTAACCGCACGGCGTTCCTCTGCGAGTTCTTTTTTAGGATGATTTATTATATTGATTTTTTTTATAATCGGGTATTAGATTTAACACAATATGGCCATTATATAGTTGCAGGCGCTCACTCAATACAGCACGGTCATTAGTAAATAAATTGTTTCTTGACTATCAGCATATAATTTAGCCGGTATATAAAGCAAATGCGAATATGGGATATAAGTCCGGGATATTTAAATAACCAAAGTCTTCTTGGAGAACATCGCGAGCTTCATGCAATCGTTTCTATCATAAGCAATAACAAGAAGGGCTATGCACGTCATCCGGAAACTTTACGCTGGAAATCATTTGGATGGGCGCTTTCAAAGCGGCATTCTCTTTTAGTTTCCGAAATGAGTTTAAGAAATTTTAAGCACCATACTCCGGTTGATCTTCTATCTGCAAAAGACATTTGGCCTGATACTTTTATTGATTCCCCGGGTTCTCAATTTGGTCTTCTAAAAAATAAATACATAGACCGCTCCCCCGGAAGAATACCTCTTCCCCGAAATACAAAAGAGTTATGGGCGCATCATAAATATTCCGTTATGGCCAGAAACCCGGGTTTATATAAATTAATAGGTAAAAAAATATCAAAATTTAAAAAATATGAAGGATTCAATGAGCTTGCTTTAGAATTGACTGAAATACTTCGAATCCGGCCTGCGACCGGAAATCTGAAAAATACTACAGATCATATGTGGGGGTATGTTTCCGGCAATTTGACCAACAGGGGCACAGACTCTATGAGTTTAAATGAAATACTATCGGAAATCCAACGTTTGGCAATTATGTATAAAGAACCGTATTTAATGGCTTCCACGGCGTTGAGCGAATTGAGATCATGGCTATAAACATTAAGAAAAGTTTATTTTGATTCTGAACATCCCTGACCTTTTCCGGCAAGAGGAAATTTATGGGAGTAAGTATTATTTGAAATTACCATCTGGACCGCCTGATTATTTTTTATATTGATCAATATGGGACCAAGTAAATTGGCAGTCATTTCTTCCGGCTTTCCTTTGGGGATATTGGCAACCACATACAACTCAAGATCATCTGTTTTGATATCATCCCAGGACATAGCTTTTGCCGTCTCCTCTGCGTCAACTCCATAAGCAGGCATAAATATAAAAGGACTGGTTATAACAAAGGCAAGTATAGGATCATCTACAGACTGGTACCAGAAGAAAGGAGAGTTTTCTTTATGGCGGAACATAATAAAGCGCTTGTTTTCCGGAAAGCCAAGCATACCGAAAGGCATATGAATTATTTTATCTTTTTTTGCGTTAATTGTCCCGAATCGAGTTGTTTGTATTTTCACTTTGACTCACCATCTGGTTTAATTTTATTTAATATGGATGCAGCTATTGTAAGATCGGATTCATCTACTTCCGCAGCTTTGAGATTCTGCTCTAGTATTTTATCATATATCTCCTGACGATGAATGCTTACGGATTTTGGCGCTTCAATCCCCAGCTTGACTACAGATCCTTTGACTTCAATTATTGTAACAACAATATCATCACCGATTATAATTTTTTCATCTGCTTTTCGTGTAATTATCAGCATGATTTTCCCATGGTACTTTCCTGAGTCATTATTTCAAATAGTCTACAAGGCTTAATTGCATTATTTTGCTGGAAGAACTTAAAGCGGCCTGGTAAGCAACTTCCAATTCCTTAATTTTTATTATTGCGTCCGCTATATCCGCATCTTCGATAACTGAAAGCCGGTCTGTATTAACGATATCCAGATCCTGTAATATCTGCTCTTTAATTTCCATTCTGTTCATCTTTGAACCGATATCGGAAATCGTGTTTGTTGTGTTATTGAAATGTACGGTTAAATCATCGAGACTGCTTTGAATTCCTCCGATATTGTTGTTTAGTAAATCGTTTTTTAAATCGGTTAAATCGGCAAAGATCGTACCAAATACTTCGCTCCCATCTCTTCCCACGTTCATAGTAGTATCCGTACCTATTTTTACGGCAAAAGATTCATTGTTTCCCAAATAGGTTCCGCTCTGGTCAAATGCCTGCGAATCTGTTTTGGTTCCTGAAAATATATATCTTCCACTAACTTCAGTATTGGCCAGCGATAAAATTTCGTCTATTGTATTTTGTATTGTTGTTGCTGCTGAAGCTCTTTCGGAAGCCCCTGATGTACTGGATGCCATTTGAACACACAAGGATTTTGTATCGGAGATCAAATCCTGTACGCTGGTTAATGCGCTCTCTGAGGCGGCAAGCCATGAGTTTCCCAAAGACACATTTCTTCCCAACTGGTCTATGCCGGAAATAGCGGATTTAAGTTTTAACGCCTGGGTAAGACCGACAGGGTCATCCGATAGATCCGTGATTCGTTTTCCCGAAGAAGTAATTTCATTTGCTTTGTTCATTTCTTCAGTTATCTTGCCCAGATTGTATTTAATGGAATCATATACTCCTTTGTTAGTTATCCGCATAATAATGCTTTCCTTAATTTATTTCATACCAAGCAGAGTTTGCAGCATTTCATCCGCAGTGCTTATCAATTTGGCTGCGGCCGAATAAGCATGCTGAAACTTGATAAGGTTTGTCATTTCTTCATCCAATGACACCGCCGATATACTGTCTCTGATATCGCTCATACTGCTATAAATCACCTGGTTAAAGGCTTTAGTGTTTGAGATTCCCGCTGAAACCGTTCCGATTGAACCTACCATTGAATGATAATAATCTTCCAGTGTGCTTGTAGCAGTGCCTTCCGTATTACCATTTATCCGGTCACATGTCCAGTTAGAGATCGATATGGACTGGTTTTGAATATTAGCTATAGAAATTGCATTACCGTTATCGCCGGAAGCAAAAGTACCATCATTTGCAACTGTTGCGGCTGCAATAGTATTAATATCCGAACTGATTGCATTGCTTACAGAAATATCACCAGCAGTCGAACCTGTAAAAAAAGTGTTTACACCAAGAGCAGCCAATACATTGCTTGTGTCTTCGGAAAAGGCAAATGTATAATCTTCGCTATCGGCGCTGATTTTTAAAAAGTTACCGGTAGTAATAGATGCGCTTATATTGTCAACAGAATCAATTGCGCTTTTTAAATTTTCAAGAGTTGTTGTAGCATCTATAGTTATGGCAGTTGCACTTCCGCCTACCACGGTTCCTGAAGAATCATAAACCCATAAGTTGAATTGGCCGGTGCTAATCTTTGAATTAAAATCAAGCCCTGAATCGATAGTAGTCAATTCTTCATTTATATCTGTGACTGCATATGTTCCCGTTACTTCCGATAAAGCACTTAACCCGATACCCTGGCTATGCTGCTGATTTACCGCCCATACGAGTTCTTTGGACATAGAATCCAGATCCAGTTGGTATTTGGTAATGATCTCATCGCGCATAGTCAGCCAACCACCAAGTTTCCCTTTAGTTATATAGTCTGTAATATCGGTGGTTGATCCGCCTGAGCCTTGCCATTTTACATTATCTCCGTTTACACCTCCAAGGGCGAGATCGTTGTTGCTATTTCCGTTAACCAATACGCAACCTCTTGCTGTAACAACCGAAATAGTTCCGTTTTCCTGCTCAAAAGAATTAACATCTATATATTCCGATAACTGCGATAAAAGTTCATTACGCTTATCCCTTAAATCATTGGCTGCACCATCTGCCTCTATGCCTACGCTTTGAGCGTTGATTTTAGCAATTTCACTTGTAATCTGATTTACCTCGCCCAGCCCTGAACTTATGGCGTTAGTCAAATTTATTTCCATCTGATCCATACTGGAATTAACAATATTGAACTGTTCCGTAAGTTGAATGCTGTATTCGCAAATAGCAGTGCGCTCGGAAGAACCTGTCGGGTTGTTTGATATATCCTGCCATAAGTTCCAGTAATCAGATAACATAGCGCTTATGCTGGCATTCGAACTTTCGCTGAATCTCCCTTCAAGAACTTTTATATAGCTTTCCAGTTCTTCAGAAGAAGACAAATTGGAACCCTGACCCATTAGCTGGTTTTCAATAAACTGATCGGATATTCTTCTTATAGCACTTGTATTTACCCCCCGGCCAAGTTGCAGTCCGCCGACCGATGCGGGAAGTTTCGTTTCATAAATCGGGCTTTGCCTTGTATATCCTGGGGTATTAACATTTGCTACATTATGAGAAGTTACCTCAATGCCATAGCGCTGAGCAGCCAAGGCACTGTTTGCAATATCTCCTACCAAACCCAAGCTCGACATTTTCAGACCTCCCTGCTCATAAACATACTGTTTCTTGACTGATTATATCTGCATCTTCCATTGTATATAACTTCCTGATGCGCCTGTCCTGTTATGAGTGATATAATTTCATCAAGGAATTGAAGCGAATGCTCAATTGTATCAGTATTTACTTTGCGCATCATATCAATCTCGCTTTTAATGTTTTGCAGCGTATAATATAATTTCTGAAATCTCGGCCTATCCTTTTCCTGTATTATTTCTGTAATAAGAGCAGGATATTGTGACCATCTGTTAAAATCGGTGACCTGTTCTGATCCGGCAAAATGCTGTATTTCCAATTCAGAACGAATAGCGGAAAAAACTTTTTGCTCTGTGAAATTTATCTTTGCACATACGTTGGTTTTTTCTTTTGATATATCCCAAAGATTATCCAAATCCATATTTGCCAATACTTCTTTTTCCTTTTTAAAACAGGCAAGAAGCTCATCATAAAGAGATATCCCTTCATACAGGCCATTTTCAAGCAGCTCAATTATAGTATTGTCCATAAAGCAAATTCTCCAAATTGGTTATCGGCAAATCCAGTTTTTTTCTTAACAACCTATCTTTATAAAAAGTTATAACTTACAGTATTTATATTATAATAATGTATGTTCTTTCCTGGCTCAAACAGCCGGAAGCAAAAATCTCAAAATTTTTTATTTTCTATCCATAAGCTGCGCAAAAAGCATGTCTGCAAGACCCATCCCACCGCTATCTGCCATCTGTTCACTTAATTTTTCATCAAACATTGCATAAAGCATATTGCTCTCATGGCTCTTTCCTACTGTGCCTGATTCTGTTGCGCTGGATCTCATTGTCTTTAACATATAAGTCAGAAAAATCGATTCGAAGTCCTGGCATGTTTTTTTAAGTTTTTCCGGTGAATTTTTTTGAATATCTGTTGAAACAGGAGCCTGCATAATGTCTTTAATCATATCTCTTTACTCCTTTTAAATAATTTCCAGTTCAGCCTGAAGCGCTCCTGCTGCTTTGATTGTCTGAAGGATAGTAATAAGATCTCTTGGCGTAACCCCGATAGCATTAAGAGCACGGACCAGTTCGCCAACAGTTTTTCCACTATTTATTAATACCAGGCTTGTTTTTTCTTCATCCGCGTTTATTTCAGTATCCGGACTGACAACCGTTGCCCCACCTGGCGCAACTACCGTTCCGTTTGGCATCTGTGCAGGCGCCGCGTTTGCAGAACGTGATACCCCAAACGGCAGAGGTTGCGAAACTTCTTTTGTCTCTTTTATTTGTATATTCAAGTTACCATGAGCAACAGCAACAATTGAAATTGTGACGTTTTCTCCAATAACAACAGTGCCTGTTTTCTCGTTCACTATTACTTTGGCAACATTATCGGGCTTAACATCAAGATTGCCAAGTTTAGCAATCAAGCCGACAACATCATTTTGGTATGCTTCGGGAACCTTGATTTTAAGAGTGCCCGAATCTAACGGTTTAGCCAGATCTTCTCCGAATTGCGCCTTAATTACATCTGCAACCCTTGTTGCGGTTTCAAAATCGGGATTATTTAACATAAGAGTTAGATTGTTTCTATTCTCAAGCGACACCAGAACCTCTTTTTCAACTGTTGCACCATTTACTATTCGTCCAACTGTAGGATGATTCTTTGTTACACCCCCACCAGCTTCTCCTCCTGAGCTGAAGCCGCCAACAACAATAGGCCCCTGAGCAAGCGCATATACTTTGCCGTCAACACCTTTTAAAGGGGTAAGCAAAAGTGTCCCGCCCAGAAGGCTTTTGGCATCACCAATAGATGAAACCGTCACATCCAAATCTTTACCGATCCTGGCAAACGGCGGCAGTTCAGTGCTTACCATCACAGCCGCAACATTGTTTACTTTCATATCATCCTGGCTCACATGTATTCCCATCTTTTCAAGCATGTTGGCAAGAGCCTGAATTGTAAAGGTAGTGCCGCTCTTATCGCCGCTGCCGTTAAGACCGATAATCAAACCATAACCAAAAAGCTGGTTTGAACGGATTCCTTTAATAGAAGACAAATCTTTTATACGGGCAGAAAATCCCCTTGAAGGAATAAACAAGCACAGTAATAATACCAGCAGAAATGCTATCTTAAAACGGCCATACATAATCAATAACCCCCATCAGCCATCCAGGCCTTTGCTTATCCGCTACCGGGCCATTCCCGGAATAAGAGATTTTAGCATCGGCAACATAAGCTGAAGAAACCTCGTTTGCTGTGCTGATATCTTCGGATCTTACTATTCCGGATAGTGTAATATATTGAGTTTCATTGTTTACTTTTACTTCCCGCTTGCCATTTATAAATAAATTGCCGTTTGGAAAAACCTTTAAAACTACAGCAGATACATATGCTTTGACATGGCCGTCTCTGTTGCTGGAACCTTTTCCGTCAAATTTTGTGCCAAAAGTTGCATTTATCAGATCATCGCTTCCCGGATTCTGGGCAAGCCGCGGATTTTTTTCAGCCAGAGCCTTCATATAACCTAAGAATTCCAGTTTTGCGTTCGCAGAAGATGATCTGCTGGAACTAGTGCTGGCACTGAGGTTTGCCTCAGGATCTTCAACAATTCTTACAATAACAATATCACCTACCCGCCGCGCTCTTCTGTCAGGGAAAAGTAATGACCCTTCCGATTCAGACCACAAAGATCCTTCTGATACTTGTGGCGGCTGATAAGCATAGGGGAGCTTGTCAGGACTTTTTATTTCAACCTTTGCAGCCTGTTTAATGTATTGAGAACCAGCCGAACAACCGGTAATCAAACCAAGCAAAATGCATAATGTTGCAATGTTTTTATAAATCATTTTTCCCTCAAAAATTTACAGTAACGATAGAGCCGTTAATAACCTTTGCATAAACGCTCTTTTTGCTCATCGCATTCTGAACTCTGATATAATCACCCTTATAACCTTTTTCCAGAATTCTTCCGGGTGCTGTTACTTTTATGCTTCCATGCTCCGCAAGTATTGTAACCATATCTCCCTTGCTGACAATCGGTGTTTTCTTCAGCATCCAATCTTTAAGGCAAGCATTTTCACTTATATCGTGCTTGGCCATAAGACCGATTGCCTGATCTATATCTTTGAAAGTATCTGATTTAAGACGGGATATGTTTATTCTTTCAAGGTGTATATCTTCTTCAGCAATAATGTCTCCCTTATTTAAATTACTAGAAGCGCACACAACAGAATCGAACACATCAACCCAGCCCGAAAGTTTAACTTCCGTTTTTGGTATGTCATCCACACTGACAATGGCAATCAATCGCACATATCCTTTAAGTTCTTCACTACCTTTCTTGAATAAGTTCAAAGATACTTTTCCGGCTGGCAGCGCTTTGTTGCCGCTTACAGTGAATCTGGACAAAAGAATATCGTCATTTGGTTTTTTAAGGTGGGAACTGATAAACTTATTATAAGCTTTCCTGAATACGGCTTCGGATATAGTCTGGCTGGAATCATTAGAGATCTTTGCCCCCCGGTGATTGCCATTTGACCCGGCTTCAGAAATTGCTCCAAAAGCCAAAAGACATATAATGATAATGGTTGCGCGAACAAAGCTGTTCATTATAACTACCTCTTGATGTTGTTTGCCATCTGCAGCATATTGTCTGCAGTTTGAATCGATTTACTGGACACCTCATAAGCTCTCTGGGCCATAATCATAGCCACCATTTCTTCTACTACATCCACATTCGACATCTCTATAAACCCTTGCGCGATTGTGCCCAATCCTTCCGAACCCGGGGTACCTGATATAGCTTCACCGGAGGCATCGGTTTTTCCATAAAGATTATGTCCCTTGCTGAAAAGACCAGCCGGATTCGCAAAAGAATATAACTCAATCACTCCAACTACATTTCCTGTTCCGGAGGAGTCAAAAGTAGTCACCGTTCCGGTCCCGTCAATACTTATTGATATGGCATCGGTAGGGATTGACATTGCAGGCTGTAATTTTTCTCCGTTAGAAGTGCAAACGTTTCCGTCCTTATCCATTTTGAAATTGCCTGCCCTGGTATAAACTTCTTCGTCATTACTTATAACTTTGAAAAACCCTTTCCCTTCTATGGCCATGTCCAGTTCATTTTTTGATTCCTTGAAATCCCCCTGTATAAACATTTTTTGAACACTGACCGGCATTGTTCCCATACCGACCTGGATGCCTCCTGGGATCTGATCTCCGGAAGCAGTTGTTGATCCGCCCTGACTCATAGTCTGATACATAAGATCCTGAAAATCAGGTCTGCTTTTCTTGAACCCTACGGTATTAACGTTGGCAAGATTATTTGAAATAACATCAATCATCATTTTCTGTGCATCCATTCCGGATGCAGCCGACCACATTCCCCTTAACATAAATACCCCCTGTTTATTTAAAGCAATTCAGAATCATTGACCATTTTGCCTGTTGTCTCATCAGTGCTTTGAATTGCTTTTTGAATGGATTCATAAGTTCTGAAGGTTTCTACCATCCTTACCATCTCTTCAGTCACATTAACATTTGATTTCTCTATATAACCTTGCTTGAGACTGGCTTTCTCCGCACTTTTAATATCTTTTTCGTTTCCTGTATAAATAAAATAATTCATCCCTTCTTTTTTCAGAAGTTTTGAATCCTTAATATCAACTATAAATATTTTATCACCAGGGCTGCCGTCTTCGATAATTCGGCCATCTCCCCCGATGGCAATATCTCTTCCGGTTATAGTTATAGGGCCATTCTCTCCCAAGACCTGATCCCCGTTGCGGTTAACCAGCATCCCGTCTTTGTTAAGACCAAAAGATCCATCTCTTGAATATTTAATGCCGTTAGGCGTCTGGATCTTGAAAAAACCCTGATTCTCCAATGCAACATCTAATGAATTACCTGTGTAAACAACAGGGCCTGAAGATAAATCGATTGCAGATATGTTCTTGGAAAGATTTTGATCAAAAGATACAATATCCTGCTTAAACGCATTTGTATTTATATTGGCAAGATTGTTTGAAAGAGTATCAAATCTGATTTGCTGTATTAAAGAACCTCCAACCAAATTATAATTACTTGATATCATTTTTCACTCCACTCCCATTTGTTCCAACCGCAAAAAGTCTTTTTGCCTGTTTATCATTACTCGAAAGAATTTATTTAATATTAAAAGCAATATCGGTGCCAGAAACATATTGCATCAGGAATATAGTGTTTATTTTTTTGTGAAAATACTTGGTTATTATAAGTAAAAAAACAGGAAGCAGGAAGACATACAACTATGCTGATAATATACGAATTATGTATTTTAAAGTGTTTATGCTTGTTTACCAAATATCAATGACAGGTCGGGTAGTGAAAAAAGATAATAGAGATTAAGCTGTACCCCGTACAACAGGGAATATTTTTCCTACCCTGATAATTTTTTACCGCTTAGTGAATAGACAAATGCAAGGATTTCCGCTACAATCATATATAATTCAGGCGGAATTTCCTGATCCGGTTTAAGTTGTGATAACATCTCAACAAGATCAGGGTCATTGTGAATATGGATATCATTTTCTTTTGCAATCTGGATGATTTTTTCCGCAAGCTTTCCCTTGCCTGTTGCTATAATACGCGGCGCTTTCTCACGATCGGGAGTATATCTTAATGCAACTGCTTTATCGGATTCATTACTTGAAGACATCTATCCTACCAGATTAACATTGTTTTCTGTAGTTTGAATTATATTAAATATGAGTGGTTCATTGATAATTTCCGGCTCTTTAAGCCGGCATTCAATATGCTGTATGTAAAAACCTTTTTCCAAAAGAGTATTTCTGAAAGATTCCATACTATTTTCCAGTATTTCTACGGTTTCGGCAACTGCTGCTCCAAACATTCCGTAAAGTGTTTTGCCTTTTAAAGTAAAATCCGCTTTGATCGGACCGAGGTTTGAAAGTTCAAGAAATAAGGATATCTTCAGGGGGTTTTCATTTTCTTCCGACTCTTCAGGAATATCTTTTAACAGCTTTGGAAGCTTAAACAGCAATTGAGCAGTACAAAAATGACCATCCGGCAATAAAAGCGGCAGAGGAATAAACATTTTTCTTTCCTGTTCAACGCCTGATATATGAAGCAATTGCAAACTCTTTATGACTGATAATAATTGTTTTGCATCCTCATCATCTGTTTCTGAGATCAAGCCCAGAAGCATTCCTTTTATATCGTTTTTTATGAGCTGCCTGATTTGTTCAGGCTCTAAGGGCTTTGGCCCTATCGCCTGTTTTAGTTTCGACTCTAAGAACAAACCGGACCGGTTTATAATCTCTTTGACATATTCAGTTTTGCCGGATTTCAAAAGCTTTTTAGGCAGACTATCGATAATTTGACTATATGAGATTTCCTCAGGCGTCGAACCTTTGACGGTTGAAATTTTATCAAATACAGATTTCCATAAATTATCTTTTAAAGCAGAAAGTATAGCTGAAATATTTGCAGCTTCGGGTTTTACAAATTGAATACCAAGCGCCCTTAATTCCGGAACCGGAGTTAATTTCTCAACTTTAAAGGTCATTTCCGAACCTACTTTCAATGGAACCTGTGTTCTTGCGCTAAAATCGCGCCCTTTTATATTGATAAGCGCAGTATTTGAATCAAGAAGTTTAAGAACTCTTCCTTTAATAATTTCATTTTTAATAAACCTGGCCGTATTTGCCGAGCGCGGTTGATCTGAGTCATAAATCAAAACTCCTGAACTTGGCAGGCCGTTAATTTCTATCACAACAAACTCCTGTTTTATGACCTTTGCTTAGACTTAACGGCGATTAAGCGTTATTCTGAATGACTGCTATTTTAAGCCGGGCAGATTTTTATTCAAATCAAGAATTAATTTTACTTCGCCTTTTGGGACCAAAAGCCTGTTTGCAATTTCTTCCACATCACAGCCTTGACTATCAAGCTTTATTATTTCTTTTTGCTTAAGAAGAATGGACTTTGTATCCTGATTAGACTGGTCATATTTTTTTTCAGTATCAGAAAGGATTATATTCGCCCTGTTCAGCAACACATTAATACTATCTATGCGCTTGTCTAACTGAGCATTGATCTTTTTTATCATATCGTATTTTGCAGTAACCTGCTCAGTGAAACATCCGCTGATCTGACCCGCATCATTTAGCAAAGATTCAAAAAGTTTGATGCCTTCTTCAAATCTTTCTGCTTTTGGCATAGATCGTATTTTTCCGATCAGATATATGCAGGCAATAATCGCAAAGATATCAATGCTTATTAAGAGAATTACCAGACCTTTAATGTCAAACATCGCCATATTTACACCGTAATATCGATAATGTGTTCATCATCAAAAGGTATTGATTCATTGTCTGCCATATCTTTATCCTTTTGTTTCTGATTTTGACGTTTCTGATTTTTTCTTTCATTTTCATTCCCGATTTCCACATTCCCGCCGGCATTAGATTCCAGAACCTTTTCTTTATTTTCTTTTTTCTGAATTTCAGAATGCTGTGCAACGTATTGCTGGTTTAATTCCAGATTATCTTTCCTGACATTTTGTATTTCCTTAATAGCTGTTCCCTGGCTTAATATACTATTAATGTTTGAAGAGCTGCTCATTTTATTTATCCATTAACGGATATAATTTCCGTATGGCCTCCTTAAAACTAGTTTTAATGAAACCTCATATTCATTCTTCATCCAATGTGATTTTATGTTCCTATTTTATAAAGCATGATATTTCGTTATAAATACTTCCTGTATCCTTCCATTTTCAAGCACCGTATTAATTGCCGATTTGATATCATTCTTTATCTCAGCCACGGGTGGAAGAGACTTGACGCCTTTAATCTTATCCAGCATCTTGTCATATATTATTTTTCTAAGTTTGTTTTGTTTTCCGGTCATTTCCTCGCGCAATTTTTTTTCCTGAATATCAAAAGAAATATCAAGCAGCATGTATGTGTAATACTTGTTTTGTTCAAAAGGAACTATAAATGTATCAAATACTAATGCATAATTATCATTTCTAACTGATGTTTTCTCTATTGGTATCGGCTTATTTTCAACTTGTGGCTGCCTTATGATAAAAAAATATAAAGTTGTTGTTATAAAACATAGCATAATAACTATTGCGGATATTTTATGGACAATCGTAATTTTCTTTATCTTAAATAATGATAGTATTGCATCTACCGAAAATAATATTTTCTTTCTTTTGGAAGAACTGTTATCTAGCGGTTCTTTGTCTATTATACTATCCGGCTTTTCAGCTTCTGCCTGGATCTTTTGGATATCAGCTTTCGAGTTGTCAAGTTCATTTCCTGTTAAGCTCCCGTTACTTTGAATTTCATCAAGCTCGCTTCCAGAGAAGTTTTCGTCACTTAGAGTTTCATCAAGCTCGTTTCCAGAGAAGTTTTCATCACTTTGTGTTTCATCCAGTTCATTTCCGGCAAATTGTTCGTCGCTTTGTACTTCATCGAGTTCGTTCCCGCTAAACTTTTCATCGCTTTGCACTTCATCGAGTTCATTTCCGGTGAATTGTTCTTCATTAATATCACTTTTATTCGGATCCATGCTTAACCTTCAAAATATGCCTTCAGCTTCGTTCTTAATATGATGATAGCCTTTGAGTGTATTTGGGATATCCGTGATTCAGTCAATCCCATTATTTCTGCAATTTCTTTCAAGGTCAACTCGTCAAAATAATACAGCGAAACAACCAATTGTACCTTTTCAGGCAAATTTTCCAAAGAAGCCGCAATTACTTTTTTAAGCTCACTTTTTTTGATTTTATCAAACGGTGATGGAGTATCTGATTCCATTTTACTAACCGGTGTAATCGATGTGTTCAAAGAAGGCTCATCAAGGCTTAAAAGGTGTACATTATTCGTCCTGTTTGCCATTTTATAGTAAATTTCAAGACTGACCCCCAATTCCTGTGCAATTTCTTCATCATCAGGAGTTCTGTCAAGCTTTATCTGAAGTGCTGTTATAGCAGATTCAATTTGTTGAATTTCTTTTCTTACAGATCTTGGAACCCAATCAAGTTTTCTCATTTCATCCAGAATAGCCCCTCTTATCCTGTAAGATGCATAAGTTTCAAATTTGATCCCTCTGCTATAATCAAAATTGTCGATCGCTTCAAATAAACCTATTATGCCGGCGCTGTGCAAATCATCCTTTAAAACATGCGATGGCATTCTAATCGCGAGCCTGTCGGAGATATATTTAACAAGCGGCGCATATTTTATGATAAGTTCTTCTCTGCGACTTTCCTTTTCTTCTTCAAGGTTAAGTTGAGAAGCTTCAACATATCGATTTATTTCAGCGCTTATTGTTAACATCGGGGGCTCCGCCGATTAGTCGTTTCCAGAAAAATTTTATATTGCCGTCAATTTGCATGTTTTTATCTCTTTTTGAAATGTGATTAGCTAATAGCCTAAAGCTATTGCACGATTTGGCTTCCGGGTAAGCGCGCATTACCGGTTTTCTGCGTGCAACAGCTTCCCTTAATAAATTATCGCGAGGTATAAAGCCGGCGTACTCAATGGAAATTCCTCCCATAAATCTGTTCACAACTTTTACGAATTTGTCATAAACGGATTTTGCCTCCTTTTCATCATTCACCATATTCAGTAGTAAGTAAAAATTTTTTACTTCATATTTAAAATATAATATTTTTATCAGAGCATATGCATCAGTTACTGAAGTAGGTTCAGGAGTTACTACTATCATTCTTTCGTCAGCAGCAAGGGTGAAATACATAACATTAGATGATACTCCGGCGCCGGTATCAACAAGCAATAAATCATACTTACGATTCAACATATCAAACTCATTTAAGAGATTTATCTTCTGGCCTTCGGTAAGTTGTGACAATTCCTGAACTCCAGAACTTGCAGGTATAATATCGACGCCTTCAGGCCCTTTAACAATAATCTCGGAAAGCTCCTTTTCCCCGTTTATGATGTTTTCGATATTATACTTAGGATTGAGACCGAAAATAATATCTATATTCGCCAAACCCAAATCGGCATCAAAAATCAAAACACGATTGCCGATACGCTGGAAAGCAATAGCGAGATTAACAACTATATTGGTTTTACCAACACCGCCTTTACCACTGGCAACGGCAATAACTCTGGGACCTTTAGCGTTTTTACCCGATTCAGCTGTTTTGTCTTTTTTAAGTTTGAAAACGTTTTGAGATTTAATTTCTACCATTTGTCTCAAATTTGTCGCTTGATCCATTGAAGTAAGCTCCAGTCAAATTATTGATTATATCCCATTGTTCAGACACTTAAACACTATACAAAAATTTGGTGCGAGATTTAGATTAATTATTATTAAATAACAGCTTTGCTATCCTGCTTTTCGAAGCTTCCTCTATATCATCCGGAACATTCTGTCCGGTTGTCAGATATGATATCGGGAGCTGTTTTTTCATTAATTGATTTATAATAGATCCGTACTTTTCTGATTCATCCAGCTTCGTAAATATATATCCCTTGAAGTTAAGAAGGCTGAAATTTATTACTGTTTTATTCATCTCATCTTCTGAAGTTGCTATATTAAGAAGTAAATGAGATTGTATTTTCAAATCATCTGTCATTATATTCTTTAACTCTTCTATTCTTTGTCTGTCGTATTGACTCTGACCGGCAGTATCGATTATAATAGCATCCATATTTTCAAGCTTTCCTATTGCCGTTATCAGATCTTTCCTGTTAAACGCCGGAAAACAGGGGATTCCCAAAATATTTGCATATGTCTTAAGCTGTTCCATTGCTCCGATTCGGTAACTGTCTATAGAAATTAACCCCACCCTTTTTTTGCTTTTTAACGTAAGCTGCGCAGCAAGCTTTGCTATAGTTGTGGTTTTTCCCACACCGGTAGTACCTATCATAGCAGTAATAGTCTGTTTGCCGTTTATGGTTTCGAAAGGCTTATAAATTCCTATATATTCCATCATAGACTTTATGATTTCCGTTTTAACGGGTTTGAGATTATTCTGTGTTCCGTTATTCAATGCTCCAGCTTTTGCAAGAAACATTTTTGAATAATTTTCATTAATACCGTTTTTAAGTAATTTCGCATAAATAGATAATGCATCCGGTTTCGTTATTAATTTATCGGCAATACCTTCCGAATGATTCAAAATATATATCATTTCCTTGATGTTCATAAGCTCTGACTTCATATCTTCATAATAACCGGAAGAGGAAGCAACTGTATCAGTACTAGATGCTATTGCAGCAATTTCAAAAATTTGGTCATTTAAATTTTCTTTCAGTTTTCTGGAAGACAAAATCATAGCATCTGCACCCAGATCTTTTTTAACCAAAGAAATAGCCTCACTAATTGTCTTAGCTTTATATTTATGAATTTGCACTGTTTAATCTAACCTCTCCTATTGACGTAAATTTCATATCACTTAATAATTCGCTATGTGACAATACCTTTAATGAAGGAATAAAATATTCCACCATTTTTTTCAGATGCCTGCGTAAAGTAGGACTTGATAGAAGAATTGGTTGCATATTATGCATCATTGCTTTTTCCGATTGCTCTTTGATTGATTCCAAAAGTTGATCAGCCATATTTGGTTCTACTGCAAGATATGATCCATGTTCGGTTTTTTGAATGTTTTTTAGAAGTATATTTTCAATATCAGCTGAAATTGTTATAAGATTCAAGTATCCTTTTTCATCCAGATAAGGAGAAATAATAGAACGTGCAAGTTTATGGCGGACATATTCCGTCAAAAGTTCGGTGTCTTTTGTCAAAGGTGCATAGTCTGCAAGGGTTTCTACAATGGTCAGCATGTCTTTTATTCCAACTTGTTCTCTTAACAGATTTTGCAATACTTTTTGCACCCCACCCAAAGAAAGCAGGTTCGGCACCAGCTCTTCAGCTACTTTCGGATATGTTTTGCTGAGATTATTTAAAAGATTTTGCACTTCCTGCCGTCCCATAAGTTCCCACGCATGCTTTCTGATAATCTCGGTTAAATGAGTCGCCATTACGGTTACATTATCAACAACGGTATAACCGGCTATATTTGCTTCTTCTTTTTTGGCTTTCGGAATCCAGACGGCAGGCAGGTTAAAGGAAGGTTCACAAGTTTCGATTCCTTCAATTTTTCTGGTTGCATCTCCGGGATCCATTGCAAGATAATGGTTTACCATCAAATCAGATCCCGCAATTTTTACGCCTTTAAGAAGAATTTGATATTCGGAGGAGTTTAGCTGAAGGTTATCTCTGATATGAATAGGTGGAATTACAATTCCAAGCTCAACTGCAAACTGACGGCGAATAGAGCGGACCTTATCAAGAAATTCGCCTCCCTGCTCTTTATCTACCAGCGCAATAAGACCATATCCTACCTCGAGTTCCATGATATCAACCATAAGAAGATGTTCAACTACTTCCGGAGCGGCTTCAGTTTCTATATCTTTACTTTCAATTGCCTGCGCATCTTCAGCTGTTTTCATTTTGTTTCTATAGAAATATACTCCACCTGCAATAAAAAGGGAAAGTACCATAAAAGAAAAATGTGGCAGCCCCGGTATAAGCCCAAACAAAAAAATTGTGCCTGCGGCTAAATACATCGCTTTATGATAGGCAAAAAACTGGGCTCCGAATTCCTTGCCCATTGTATCACTTGATCCCGATCTGCTAAGTACAATACCGGCTGCGGTAGATATCAAAAGTGCCGGAATTTGTGATACCAGACCATCACCGACAGTCAGCAGTGTATAATTTTGTGCAGCATCAACTATAGGGAGCTGTTTTTGAACCACACCTATGATAAATCCGCCAAGTATATTGATCAATGTTATAATAATACCGGCAATAGCATCCCCTCTGACAAATTTAGCCGCGCCATCCATGGCTCCGTGGAATTCAGCTTCTTTAGCTATAACTGTTCTGCGCCTTCTGGCTTCTTTTTCATCTATCATTCCTGCATTTAAATCGGCATCTATGCTCATCTGCTTGCCGGGCATTGCATCAAGGGTAAATCTTGCTGCAACTTCTGCGATTCTTGAAGCACCCTTGGTAATTACAATAAAATTAACTATGACAAGTATTATAAAAATAATCATACCTACTACAAAGTTGCCGCCTACCACAAAGTTACCGAACGACATAATAACTTTTCCTGCTGCATTCGTACTTTCATTTCCGTGCAGAAGTATTAACCGGGTTGAAGCCACATTTAAAGACAATCTGAAAAGAGTTGTAAGCAACAGCAATGTTGGAAATATTGAGAAATCAAGCGGTGTAAGAGTGAACATGGAAATAAGCATAATGGTAACTGCAAGAGTAATATTTATAGCCAGAAGAAAATCAAGCATCATAGGTGGCACCGGAATGATCATTACCAGAAGAATTCCGATAACCCCTGCAGCTGTTAATATTTCACTGCTTGACGCAGCACCTGGTTTTATACCTGCAACTTCTTCCATTACTTTTCGCTCCACAAGTATAATTTATTTATTATATTTGCCTTTTAATTTGTAAATATACGCCAGAACCTCGGCTACAGCCTGAAATAATTCAGTCGGAATTTCACTTCCGATTTCCACAAGCTTGTATATATTTCTGGCAAGCTCCTTGTTTTCTACCACCGGCACATTATGCTCTGCGGCAAGGCTTTTAATACGTCCGGCAATTTCACCCGCACCTTTTGCCACTAGTTTAGGAGCATTCATATTGAGACTGTCGTATTTAAGTGCAACCGCAAAATGAGTCGGGTTCGTTATAATCACATCTGCCTCAGGAACTGCCTGCATCATTCTTTTTCTGGCCATTTCCATTTGAATAGTTTTTATTCTTGATTTGACCAGCGGATCGCCGTCTGTCTTTTTATATTCATCTTTAATTTCCTGCTTGCCCATTTTTAATTTTTTTTCAAACTCCCATTTTTGATAGCCATAATCAAGTACCGCAAGTACTGCCATAGCAATTGAACAACGCAAAAATATTCTGAAAACAATGGAAAAAATATATTGAAAAATAGACCCGATTCCCAACTCTCCAAGCATGGAAACATTATCCATTTCATGTATTATTGTTAAATAAGCCGTTACCCCTATTATGATAAGCTTTACGATTGATTTGGCCAACTCCATTAATGATTGCATGGAAACCAATCTTTTTAATCCTTTCAAAGGATTTAACTTTGAAAACTTGGGCTTAATCGGCTCTCCCGAAAACATGAAACCAACCTGCATTACATTTGACAAAACAGCCCCGATAAAAACAGCAGCAAGCAGAGGACCTATGATCACAAGAAATGAAAAAATAAATTGTTGAATAAATTCTAAAACACCGGTAACGCTCTGGTCATTTATCGTTGGATTGGAAAATATTCCTTTCATCAATTCATGGATATTGGAAAGCATAAAAGAACCGAATGTTCCCATAGCAAACAGTCCTGAGAAAAGAACAACAACAGAAGAAAGTTCTTTGCTTTTAGCTACCTCTCCTTTATTGCGTGTTTCTTCTCTTTTTTTAGAAGTAGGTTTCTCGGTTTTTTCTTCGGTTGACTCTTCAGCCATTATCTATCCTTACAATCTATCCATTGATCAAAAACATCGTCTTTATTAACTGTGTGTTTAAATTACCCAGATATTTTTCTATAAAATGCAGCATTACCCATAATGATATGCCGAAAAAAATCAGACCCGTTGCTATCTGAACAGGAAACGCCACTACCATGACATTCATCTGAGGCAAAAGTCTGGTAATAAGGCCGAATGCAATCTGAATGAATAAAATAGTTGCAATTACAGGTGCACCTATCTGAATCGCTATAGAAAACATTTCTCCGGATCTTTTCAAAACCTCAGTAAAGACCTGTTTGTTTATGTGTACCGAACCCGGCTGTATGATTGCAAAGCTTTCTCTGATCGCATTAAATATTATATGGTGTCCGTTTAAAATAAGAAAAAGTACTATGGCAAGTAAATAAGCTATATTGGAAAGAATAGAAGACTGAATACCGCTTTGAGGATCTAAAACATTTGCTATGGAAAACCCTATTTGCATTCCGGCTATTTGACCCATAATGCGGATACCTTCAAAAAATAGCTGGACAAGCAATCCTAAAATCAATCCTATTATCAATTCTCCGATTATCAGGATGCCCATTCCCAATGGTGAGTCGGGATATACTGCCGTGTAAGGACCGCTTACAGGAAAAAGTATAATAGCCAATATAATCGTCAAACCGGCTTTTACCATAACCGGAATAACTTTGGAACTAAAGAAGGGCATCATAAATAAAATAACCCCTATCCTTATAAGGATAAAAAGAAATATCTTGATTTCGCTATATTGTATATTAAGCAGATCCATATAGATTGTTACCTTATAAAATTCGGTATTTGTTCAATAGCGTTTATTGTAAAAGTCATGATATGCCCAAACATCCAACCTCCGAAAATCATAATTCCAAAAAATATGGCGAGTATTTTGGGCACGAATGTAAGCGTCATCTCATGAATCTGAGTTACAGCCTGAAAAATACTGATTATAAGACCTACCGTAAGCCCGATAAGTAAAATCGGAAGTGAAACCAATATTGTTGTTTTAATTGCTTCCTGCAAATAATTTATCACAATGTCAGGCGACATATATTCCTCTTTCTAAAGAAAACTTTTTACCATGGAGGTTACTATCAGGTTCCATCCATCAACCAAAACGAAAAGCATTAGTTTAAACGGCAATGATATCAGAATAGGCGGAAGCATCATCATTCCCATACTCAGCAAAACGCTTGCTACAACCATATCAATAATCAAAAAGGGTACAAACAAAACAAATCCGATAATAAAAGCGGTCTTAAGTTCGCTTATAACAAAAGCAGGTATAAGTGTTGCCATAGAAATGTCTTCCGGCGTTTTCGGCTTTTCGGCTTTAGACATTTTTACAAATATTGCCAAATCTTTTTCCCGTGTCTGTTTGAACATAAATTTACGAATTGGAAGCATAGCCTCTTTGATAGCTGTTTCCTGCGAAATTCTCTTTTCCAGGTACGGTTGCAGAGCATTGTTGTTGATCTCCTGCCATTGCGGCATCATGATAAAAAAAGTCAGAAACATTGAAAGACCGGCTATTATCTGATTTGATGGAGTCTGCTGGGTTCCAATACTTTGCCTTAAAAAGGAAAATACTATAGCAAGCCTTGTAAATGGAGTCATCATTATCAAGATAGCCGGCGCAAGGCTTAAAACGGTCAATAAAAAAAGGATTTGAATCAGTACTGACACCTGTTCAGGATTATCTGCTGACTCAACGCCTATAAGCAATGAAGGCAATGCAATATCGGCTGCCGCTACGCTTTTTGCTCCCAGTATTAACAGCATAGCAACAATGATAGAACAAAATAATATATTATTTATACCCTTTTTACTTGATTGCATAAAAGTTGCGGTATTTATATATTTATTTATCATCTTCATTGCTATCCTTTAACCTGGCCAGACAATTTATAGAGTTCGGTGTAATTCCGATCAAAAGCCTTTCACCCGATATTTCAATTACCTGAATTTTTTCTTTAGGTGATAGATGCATTGATGAAATAACCTTGATAAGTTGTTCTTTACCGGCCCCTTTTTGAAAAAACATAAACCTTTTCATAATATAAAGAACCGAAATTAAAACGGCCAGCACGATAGCGAGCATAGCTGCTGTCTTTAAACCCGTACTTAATAAATTGACCTCGAAAATTCCGTTCATTGCAAATCCCTTATGCCAAAGATTTAATACGTTCGGTAGGGCTTATAATATTTGTTAGTCGTATAGCGAATTTATCTTCCACAACCACAACTTCGCCCTTTGCAATAAGTTTATCGCATATGAATATATCAATAGGATCTCCGATATTCTTATTTAATTCTATAACCGAACCCTGGCCCAACTGGAGAAGGTCATTTATAAGCATTTTGGCCTGTCCCAATTCCACCCGGATTTCGAGAGGGATATCCATAATAAGATCCATATCATATTTTTGATTTGACTCTATCTCTTCCATATCCTGTACGTCATTACTATCTGCACCGTTATTATCATTTAATTTATCCATTTTTTACTCCGAATATACTGTTTCTGCTATCCTTATTGCCTTCTTATTGTTCATTGACCCAACATAACCTTTAAACTTATTTATATCTTCAACACTTACAAGAACCGGATCATCTACTTTCTGGCTCGTAAGCAGTACATCATTTGTTTTCATCTCAAGAAGTTCGCGGCCGGTTATTTTTATTCTGCCCAGTGTACATTTTAAGTTGACCTTCAAATCCTTAATTTTATTTTCTATGTGCGGCCGCCATGTATGGTCTGCCTCAACTTTTTCACTCCGAAAATTATCTTTAAGTTTTTCCCCAATCGGCTCAATCACATCATAAGGCAGACAGATAGTCATTCCTCCGGTAAAATTACCTACATTTACAGCAAACTTTGTAGCAATAACCATATCTGTGGGTTTAGCGATCCCTGCAAATTGAGGATCCATTTCCGTACGTACGCAAACCATCTTCAAATCCTTGATATCAGCCCAGGCCTTTTGCAAATCCGCCAGTATAATATCTACGATCCGGCTTACTAACTTTTTCTCGATAGCAGTAAAGCCTTTTCCTTCCAGTTTTACATGGCTTAAGCCTTTTCCTCCGAAAAGGGTATCCACAAAAGCAAAAACCAGCCATCCCTCAAAAACCAGAAGTGCAAACCCCTTAAGGGGTTCCATTTTAAAAATATTAAGACTGGTAGGCACAGGAAGAGACCGGCAAAAATCACCAAACTTGATCGAATCAATATCATCAATACTTACATCGGCTGATAAACCAACAGTGTCAGGAAGGCTTTCGTTTATAAGATTAAGAAACCGTTCATTTATCATACCCAAAGCCGGCAACTTTAAATGATCCGGGCGACTTTTTTGTGCAAAATCATATAAAGGATTTGCCCCGCCTGTTTCCGGAACATCGGTTTCGGTTTCAACACTTCCTTCGTCTATCCCGCCTAAAAGGGAATCAACTTCATCTTGTGATAATATATTCGCCATAGCTATTTTCTATTGCACTACAAATTCTGTGAAGTATATTTTATAAACAACGTTTCCACCCAGAGCCTGATTAATTCTCGCCAAAAGAGTCTGCTTCAAATCCAGTTTCCCCTCAACAGTATATATTTCTTCAAAAGACCGGCTGGACAGCAGCATTAAAATAGTATCTTTAAGCTGGGTTTTATAATTTTCCAGTTTTTTCTTTTCCGCTTCTCCCACAACTTCTAGTTCCATGGTTATTTTAAGATATTTTTTGCCTGTTCCGGCGTTGTCCATCAGGTTGACTATAAATGATTCAAGCGGGAAAATATGCCGGGCTTCTTCAGTATTCTGTCCATTATGTTTCGAAGTGCTTTCTGAGGCTTCCGCTTTATGACTATCATCGCCGCCTTTTTTCATAAACATACTCCACCCGAAAAACCCGGCGATCCCTATAACCAATACTGCCCCGACTATAATCAATAACTTGCCCATTGGTTTTTTCGGGCTTTCCTTTCCTTCATCGCTGTTTTCTTTTTCTTCCGCCATATTTTATACCTCTTTATGTTTAAATATTATTTCTACTCTTCTGTTTAAAGCTCTGTGCTTTGAGCTGTTATTAGGAAACAATGGACGGGATGCCCCATAACCTCCGACATGAAACCGGGATTCAGGCAGTTTTTTATTTTTTATGAAATAGTCCAGCACGGAAATACCCCTGTATCCCGCAAGTTCCCAGTTAGATTCGTATTTGCCTGATTTAAGAGGTAGGTCATCGGTATGACCCATGATCATAATTTCATTTGAACAGGATTCAATTACAGCGGCAATTGAATCAAGAATCCGGTAGTTTTCCTTCCTCATTGTAAATTTTCCCGTATCAAAAAGTATATTTTCACTAATTGTCACCACAATCCCGCGCTCATCTTCTTTAATGCCGACAGGCTTGTCGATATTTTTAAGTGCTGCTATAATATTTACATACTCACCATTTTTGACATAACCCGGGTATGTTGTTCCTCCTATTGATTCTTTCAGACAGTTTAAAGTCTCTTTTAAAGATTCCCGGTTTATAGAAGACATTGTAAGGATCATTACAAAAAAAGTAATGATAAGCATAATAACATCCGAAAATGTTACCATCCACCCATCTTTGTTTATTGCTTCATCGCCGTTTGCTGCTATTTGTCTTCTTTTAATATTAGTAGACATTGAAGTTAAATCTCTTGTAAGTAAAGTTTCCAGAAGGTGTTTCGGAATATACTTTTTTAACAGGCAAAGCACCTTGAAATATTATCTCGACTCTTCTGTTTTTCTGCCTTGATTCGGATGTATCGTTAGAATCTTTCGGACGCTGGCTTCCGTTTCCATAAGCTGTTATTCTGTAAGGCTTTATCTTGCATTCTTCTATGAAATATTTTTGTAATTGAACAGCCATCAGAGTAGAAAGTTCCCAGTTGGAACTATAACCTTTTTCCTGTGCATCACAATTATCAGTATATCCTATAATCAAAACCGGATAATCTCCCTGATTGATAAAATTTCCCAGTTTTATCAGCAAAGCAATTGACTCCGGTTTAAGAACATGTTTGTTTGTATAAAAAAGAGATTTTTCTCCTATTGTAAGTATTTCTATTCCTGTTTTGCCTTTTATTCCGATGTTTTTATTTATCTTTTTATCCAGCCCGCTCATAATATTTTCCAAATGTTTCTTTTGATCAATTATTGCAGGAGAAGAAAAAGAATTATCATCAGATCTTCCAAACGACTTGCCCAAAGAGTTTATAGCGGTATACTTTTTTTTTTGATTAAGTGTTGCCATTGAATTAAGTAAAATAAAAAATGTCAAAATAATCATAAATAGTGAGACCGTAATAGCTGTTCCAACGTTTCTTACCGTATCGTTACCGGTGTTATTTTTTGTTATAGCCATAATCGAAACCCTAACGGCGGCTAACGGGTACAAATGCTTTTAGTTTCTCTTCAAGAATCCTGGGATTATCCCCGTTTGAAAGCGAAATAACTCCCTGAATCACCATTTCTTTCGTCAATATTTCTTCCTTGCTTCTGGTTTTAAGCTTTCCGGCAATGGGAAGACATACGATATTAGCCATTATAGAACCGTAAAAAGTAGTAAGAAGAGCAACTGACATTGATGGTCCTATTTTACCGGGATCATCCATAGACTGAAGCATTTGAATCAATCCGATCAATGTACCTATCATTCCCAGGGCAGGCGCGTAGGTTCCCATAGTTGTAAATATTTCCGCCCCAAGGCTGTGGCGGTTTCTTATAAAATCAATCTCTGTTTCCAGAATATTTTTTATCTCAACAGGCTCTAAACCGTCTATTGAAAGCTGAATTGCTTTTTTCAAAAACTCGTCATCTAATCCGACAAGTTCTCCTTCCAGTGCAAGCAGCCCTTCCCGCCTGACTTTGTTTGCATAACCGACAAAGGCCCTGATCAATCCTTCACTTTCTGTGTTCTTGGAAAAAAATGCATTTTTTACCACTCTGAAAACACCAAGGATTTCACTTAGAGGATAGTTAATCATTGTTGCTCCAAGTGTACCTCCTCCAACAATCATTAATGCCGGAAAATCTACAAACAGCTTAAGTCCACCGCCAATGAAAATTGCGATAAATACAAGCCCGAATGCTGAAAAAATACCCAAGACTGTGGCTATATCCATAATATCTCACAACTGTTGAGCCAGTTTCAAAACGCCCCATTTTGGCCGATCTCTGCGTTGGGCTCAAATCTCAATCCTCGAAATACTAAATGTATTCCTGTGGTTGAAATTTTCTCCCGCCTTGAGCTTGACCAAACTGAAACGTTTTGAAAGTGGCTCTGTAATTTAAAATTAGCTATCGTTTTTGATATACAGCAACCTTTATGCCAATATAACACAGCCTGGGGATATATTTGAACGCTTATAATAATATCAATATAACAAGATGTTATATATAAGCAGATGAGGGGATGGGGTTGTGTTTGAAGGAGTTTTCGTCAAAGAACAGGGCGGTTGTCAAGATATTGGCAACCGCCCTGTTATGGAATGAAATTAACGTTTTAAATTAATAAGTTCTGAAAGCATTTGGTCGATAGTCGTAATAATTTTAGAATTTGCCTGATAACCTCGCTGGGTGGTAATCATCCTGACAAATTCTGTTGCAAGATCAACATTCGATTGTTCAAGGGAGTTGGGGGAAAGACTTCCAAGTCCGTTACTGCCGGGTTTTCCGGTAATTGGTTCACCGCTTAATCGTGTTTGACTGAAAAGACTGCCGCCTTCCTTATACAACCCCTGTTCATTTTGAAATTTTGCCAGCGCCACACGATAAAGAGGAAGTACCTGGCCGTTTGAATATTCGCCTGTAATAACACCGTCCGTGCCGACTGTTATGCCCTGGAGATCACCGGCTCCGTATCCATCTGCAGATTGAAAGATCGTTGATGAAGCGGATGAAAATTGTGTTGTGGATAAGGCATCGTTCGCCCACTCACTTCCATTAAAGCGGCTTCCGAAGTCAAGTTTAATATTCATTGGAGAACCTGCGATAAATTCAGGGGTAAATGTAAAATATCCTCCGTTTGCAATAGCATCGGTATTGCTTAAAGTCGTCCATGTGCCGTCCCCACCATTCAATTCACAGGATATACTGTCGGTAAGTCCGGAAATATCTCCTGATGTTCCATTGAACTCTATGGTTCCTCTGGCCAAAAGCCCTGACTGGGTCGAATCTGTAATTGTTCTTAAATCTTCTGAAGGATTAACCGTAACAATATATTCCCATACCGGATCGGTGGCTGTTGCACCTTTATCAAAATATATTGTTACATCGTGGGTACTGCCTAGAGAATCATATACCTGAAGGGTTGTCTGATATGAATAGTCTGTATCCACTATATATTCGCCGTTAACATCCGACCCGTCCCATACCGAAGAAAGGGCTGTATTTGGTAAGTTTGAGGTACCGTCTGATATATAAGGATTTACAAATGTACTCCCCACCAAATCGAAAGTGTCCGTGGTAGCGTTTGCAACCGTCCAGGTTCCGTTTGCTTCTGTTGTTCCAACAACCCCTGATATGGTAACTATATCGCCATCGCTATAACCATGACTTGCTGCCTCAATTTCTATAAGCCCACTACCATTATTAGCTGTATCGGTTATGCCTGTAGTCGTACCAGTAGTTGTATTATTGGTTGAACTTGAATCAAGATTCATAATCATGCTCAGATTGCTGGTTTCAGCTGGCGATGAAGTGAATGAAGATAATGTTATATCCATTATTGTGCCCTGATCCTGACCGGTTGCCTCATCCAGTTTCCAGCCCTGTGAAATGAAGCCGGAAGGATTTACGAAATTACCGTCTTTATCGAAACTGAATTCGCCTGCTCTGGTGTAATAATTACTATTCTCGGCACCTGGGTCTCTTACCATAAAAAATCCGGCACCGCCAATGGCAAGATCTGTGCTTGAATCGGTGGATTCAAAAGATCCCTGGGAAAAACTGCTCGAAATATCAGCAAGTGAAGTACCGCGCCCAACCTGTGCCGAACCACCTGTTGTTGCTACGGACTGGCTTAATACATCCTGAAAAGTTACCCTGCTTTCTTTAAAACCTACAGTGTTTACATTGGCGATATTATCTCCGATTACCGTCATTGCGTTTCCAAGGGCATTTAGCCCGCTGATGCCGGAAAAAAGTCCGCTAGATATTGACATATATTTCCTCCTTGTTATTTATGAATGTGTATAATGGTTTATTTAGAACGGCACAGTAAATTTGCTTTTTATTGAAGCCGTTAACTGTTTTGTTGTGTAATCTCAACAATCTGATCAGGTGTTACCTTGTTTTCCCCTACCTTCAGGTATGCAATACCGCCCTGATAAGTAATGCCTGTAACTTCTCCGGTCGCATCGTTAATGGTTTTAACAGTTTTCCCGATATAATCTAATAAGTTATCCTGGTTGCTCGCAGAAAGAGAATTCTGAATTCCTGAAAGTGTTGAGTTCATATTGGTTAGTTGTTCAAGACTGCTGAATTGTGCCAGCTGGGCTGAGAATTCCTGGCCTTCCATAGGGTTTAACGGATCTTGATATTTTAACTGAGTAACCAGTAAATTTAAAAACTCATCTTTGCCCATTTCTTTTTTCGCTTGCGTAGATGCCGATGAACTATCTCCGGTGCCACTTAATTGATTATAATATGTTGAGTCTACTATCATACACACCTCTTTCTCATGTTTTTAAGGTTTTGCCATATTGTGCTGTTTTGTAAAAAACGGCAAATCGTCATACCGGCGAAAACCGATATCTGGAACATATATAATTAAGCTGTTAAATTCAGCAGATTATCTTTGGATGCTTTGATCAAAACGTCAGAAGATATTTCTTCCTTTATATTATCATTTAAAAATAAATTGCCGCCTGTTTCCTGCTGTTGTTTTTGCTCCCGGCCATATCCCTCATTTAGATCCGTTAAAGCACTGCCAAAATTAGAATCAACCTGAATATCCAGCCTGTCCAGCTTAATGCCCTGGCTTGCAAGTACATTTTTCAGATCATGCGAATTAGCAAGAAGCACTTCCTTTGCAGAAGCACTTTCTGCTACCATTTTAAGTTGCAAAACACTGTCTTTAATCTCCATAGATAATTTCACACTGCCAAGCTCGGGTGGAGTTAATTGCAGATTTATAATCCTGTCACCCCTTGCAACAGACTTTGAAATTTGTTTTCCCAAAAGCTCCATAGTATTTGCCGGCAGGAAACTATTGCCCGAACGACGCTCCAGTGCAGAAGACAAGGATTCAAATTTAACAGCAGGTGCACCTTCCTGAAGAATGTCATTAGATTTTAACTGCACGTCTTTGATATTCTTTTCGGGATTAACATCCTTTATATCCGAAATCTTGCCCAAAACATCCTGCCTTGCAGTATCGGTATTTTTAATACCCTGATTGCCATAGTCAGTTCTATGAGTTCCTGTCTTTTGTGCAGATTCCGATAATTGGTTATCTCGAAAAATATGACTTGCACTTTTTTTCTTTTCCTTACCTTGCAAAACTTCCGATTTGAGCTGTGAAAGAGACGGACTGTTTAATTTGAGTTTATAATCTTCATCAGGAGTTACCGATCTTTCGATGATTTTGTCTATAGATACTTTTACATCCATTGGTAATTTATCGGCACTGGTTTCTGCTTTTAAAATATTTTCCTTAAACCGGAAATTATTGTTTTTTTCGGCTGTATCAGCATCAATTATATTACGCATATTATGATTTTGTGATTCTTGAAGAGTTTTAGTTTGCCGGGTTGTTCCGGATATGTCATTTTCGAATTGTTCCAGTGCAGCAATAAATCTATCTATCGAAACAAGGCCGGTTTCTTTATCGGGAGTAATCTTAAGTCCTAGTTTCTCATGTTTTTCCAAAAATTTGGCAGCAGAAATTTTTTCTTCCATCTCGCTGGTTTCTTTATTGGGCCTGTTTTCCAATGTTTTTAATTGTACTATAAGCTTATTTAAATCCAGACCGCCGGAAGCTGACCGGGCAGCGTTCAACACATTATCAGCATCCTTAAGACTCAAGCCTAAGTCTTTTAAAGCGGATTCAATACCTGGCATTACCGATGGCTCCAGGTAGACAGGATGATCAGATTTGTTTTTTCCTGAAGAGTCAGAGGCAGAGGAAAGTAAATGCGTTTCAATCTCGGAAAAAATATCAGATAGTTTTATCTTCCCGTCAGGATTATTTTCCAACAGTTTATCAATGCATAGTTTTGCATCAGTTTTACTATAACCACATTGTGTTAAAAAAAGATTTAAGGTATGGATATCTGACTCTTTCAAATATATTTTTTCTAAAGATTTTCCCTTTTCTAAAAGGCCCGTTCTCAATTTCTCAAGATAACTCAGATTGCTATTTTCTTTCTGATTAAGTTTTATTGATTGAGCAGTTTTTTTGCTTCCATCAGTTTTAAGGAAATTATGCATTGATTTTTTTATTAAGGCTTCAAAATTATTTGCCCCGTTTAACTCTGTCTGCGTTGTTGGGTTTGTGCTTAAACTGCCAAGTAAATTAAGTATAGATTTGGCTATCATTATATTTGTTATCATTTTGAGAAACCCTTTAATAAGTAAGTTTGCAATACATAGAGCAAGCAACGTACCAACTTTTAATATTATTTTATTATTCATTTATTACTTGTAGTTATAAATTATTTGTTTAATTTCTTGCCAAAATAACTGTTTGATAAAGGGAAAATATATTCCGTGTATAAAAGACAACATAGGAAAAAAATTCCCCATTATCCCATTTCTTGATAAACAAAAAAGTTTCTATTGGATTTAAAAAAAGTCCTAAAAATTAACTGGCCAGATGATAGAGTTCATTGACATTTAAGACTTCTTTTCTTATCTTGAATTCATGGAAAAATATACCCTTATTGATTCAAGCCAGGATAAAAAAAGAAAACCGGAAAAAGCTGTATCCATAATGTTACAATCCAGTTCCTTATCAATGATATTTCTATCAAAAACATATTGCCTTTTAGCGCTTCTCATAATCCTGTCTCTATTAGGTTGTGATAACAATGGCTTTAATGAACACAGTGAAAAACCCGTCATATCAGTTGGATGGGGGGCTAAAGCAGGAAAATTCGGACTTGCAATTCCTGATGAAGGAGAAATTGTCGGGCCCCGTACATTTAATATAGACGATAACGGATACATTCATATTTTTGATTCTATAAAGAAAAATATAAAGGTGTTTAATGGGGAAGGCATCTTTCAGAAAAGTATAGGCTCGGATCTACCGGGATACTCATTTGTTGTCTATCGAGGAAACTATTATCTCCTGGACGGCGAAAGCATCTATAAATATACCCTTTCCGGAATACCTGTAGAAACTTACCCAATCGCCCCGGAAATAACTCTTTACGAGGGTTATGGCCAATGGATGCGTATTGATGGTTATGGTGATCTATATATAAGATCTAAAGGCAAGGCCTATAAAATCCTGAAAGGCATCGGGCGGCAAAATACCGTGCTTTCAGGAGAGGAACAATTCAAAAGCGAACGCGGTGGTACCCCTGACAAATCAGGATCATTCTGGTTTACTATAGCCAAGGATAACATAAAACGTTTTAAACTCTGCGTGCATGCTAAAAACGGAAGCTTTATAAATGAATTCCCGATAGAAACAGAAGATATCTTCGGCTCAGTAATATTTCTTGACCAGGATGAAAAAGGAATCATATATCTGGAAACCAAAAGAATTGGCACAAATGGTGTTACCCATCTTGAAATCAGACGGTACCGTAGAAACGGCAGGCTCATCCAGAGCATTGAATTACCTAACAAGTACTACACAACCATCTATAAAAAAATAATTATTGATAAGAAAGGGGACATATATCAACTTCAAACAACACCATCAGGGGTGAAAATCATAAAATGGAACAAATTATGACAAGCAGGAATATATCGTTTGCACTGATTGTTTCTGCATGCCTATTTCTCTTGACGGTTTCGGGTTATGCAGAAGACATCACAAGAGATGAAATTATGGCGAATGCATTTTCATATTCAAATGTCGAGTGGCTCTGTGCAAAACAAAATGCCCGAAAAGACTATAATCTCTTAATTCCGGGGAAACTGTACAAAGGAGTGCCATATAACTGGGGCGGCTTTGATTCAACAAACAAATTTATAAATAAAGTTAAAAAAGGGGCTGTCGCCGGAAATTACAAGAAAAAGTGCGGTAAAAAGCTTTGTGTTCGTGAAGATTTTGCCGGTCTTGATTGCTCCGGCCTGGTTTCCCGCAGCTGGGAAATTAGCAGATACACGACAAAATCATTTCCCGGCATCTCGATAAGAATTCCTCAGGAACTTCTCCAACCCGGAGATATTTTAAATTCGGAAAACAAGCATGTCATGCTGTTTGACAAATTCGACGATGATAACCAGATGTGGGTCTACGAATCCGCTGTCTGGGTAAGAAAGAAAAATGCCCCCCCTGCCGGTGTTGTATACCGGACTGTGGATATCGGCGATGAATACGTGCCCCGGCGGTATTACAAGTTTATCGAAAAGGGAGACCGTGTAAAAACAGATAAAACTATTTTAGCCCTTCGTGAATTAAAAGGTAAGAAAAAGCTTTACGTTCCTGCCGGAACAATAGGTGAAATACTGCAAGCCCCCAAAATCAGAAGCAATGATCCGAAATTGCATACACCTTTAGATGTCTGGGTTTACGTGAAATTTGAAAACGGTCAGGAAGGCTGGGTCACAATAAGACATCTGGCCTTGATTAATACAAAAAAGGAAACTGCACAAAATTAAGGGGTAAACGAACGGCATATAAATTTATTTCTAAAAGTGATAAACCATGCTTGCTAATAGTACTACTCCGATAAATCCGGCCCCCCATGCTACAACCACCATAAGAACTGCAGCGGACCCGTACAGTCATCAGGTTCCGCAAAAAGTTTTATAATTTTTATCACCGTCTTTGGGCAGGTCTTGATACTCGTTTGTTTGCGGCAGCACTTCATATGGTGAGCGAAGAACCTGAAGAAGTTTCTCTGCCGATGCGGCCTTGCCTGTCTGCACACAGTCTTTAATAACTTCTTCAACATGATGATTTCTTGGAATTACCACTGAATTGTTTTGCCGCATCAGTTCCTGTACTTCTAGTGTAACTACGTCTTGCTCACTTAATCTTTTTTGCCAAAGATCAAAACACTCCTCAAGTTTGCTATGCATCAAAGATGCTGAATCTTCAGATGTCAAAGATTTAGTTAAATGATCAAAAGTTAACGTGTAGTCTAAGCGCTTTTCCTTGAGCCGGTTTAAAACAGTATCTATCAGTTTTTTATCTTCCTGATTAAATGATATCAGGCCAAGCTTTTTTTTCATCATTTTCGTATACTCTTTTTCAAACCGGCCGGGAAATTCCGATATCATTGGATTTACCTGATCTAAAGCTTTTTTAGTGTCGGGATTAATGAGAGTTAACAGGCATTCAGCGAACCGGGCTATATTCCAGTGTAGAATTGAAGGCTGATTGCCAAAGGCATATCTACCCATAGTATCTATAGAGCTATAAACGGTTTCGGGATCATAGATTCCCATCATTGCACATGGACCATAGTCGATGGTTTCTCCGGAAAGGGTTATGTTATCGGTATTCATGACACCGTGAATAAAACCGACCCTCATCCAATCAACAACTAATTGAATCTGCTTTTCAATGAATTTATCAATAAGCATAACATATTGATTTTGTCCTTCTGTAATCAATTCAGGATAGTGACGCTTAATAGTATAGTTACACAGAGTTTTGAGAGATTGAAGATCACCCCGGGCTGCGAAGTACTGAAAAGTGCCGATACGTATATGACTTGAAGCAACACGAGTAACGACTGCTCCCGGTACTTGAGTTTCACGAAAAACCGTTTCTCCGGTAGTTACAACTGCCAGACTGCGTGTTGTAGCAATACCTAAGGCTTTCATGGCTTCACTCATAATAAACTCCCGTACAGCCGGACCAAGGGCACAACGCCCGTCTCCTCCTCTTGAAAATGAGGTGCGGCCGGAACCTTTAAGCTGAATGTCAAGCCTTTGCCCGAATTGATCTAATACTTCTCCGAGAAGATGCGCTCTTCCATCTCCGAGTTGGGGAACAAAACCACCAAACTGATGGCCTGCATACGCTGTTGCAATGGGTTCCGATCCGGGCAGTATTTGATTTCCTGAAAAAACTTGTGCCAGGGTATGCGAATCATTTTTCAATTCATCCGAAATCATTAGCTGCTTAGCCAGGGTGGAATTCCACAAAAAGAGTTGCGGATCACGAACAGGTGCAGGCCGTATCTTTTCGTAAAAAACCCCATCTAATTTTGCGTAAGAATTTATAAAATTCAATTTAAACCTCCACGAGGAAAATATAACGTATATGGGCATCCACCAGTTGCTTGGAATGTCTTTATGCTGCTATAATTATTTAATGATGCGATCCAAATTGACCTAAAGTATACCATTTGTCTTATTTTAAGAAAGATTTTTTGTGAGAAAAGATATAACGGCAGATGTAAACGCATCATTGCGATCACCGGCAATCATATGCCCTGCTTCCTTAACATCAACATACTCGGCACTTGGCACTGTCTTTAAGAAGGCTTGTGCACCGGCTTTGCTCACCACATCGCTCATTCGGCCGCGAACAAGCATAATAGGTACATCGATAGTCAAAGCTGCGCGCTCATACCGTTTTGTATCGAATTTATCATTGACTTGTTCATCATCGGATATGATGGCTGGATCCCAGTGCCATCTATATCGACCATCAAAACCAAGTCGCAGGTTATTCTCCAAACCGCTAAGATCATCCGGACGTGATCGATAAGGAAGATAGCCTGAAACGGCAGAGGCAGCCTCTTCAAGCGATATGAAACCATCAGGGTAACTGCGCATGAACTCAAGAATGCGCTCCCGGCCCACCTGCTCAAGTTGTGGCGCAACGTCAACCAGGATCAAGGCGCTACATACAACTTGCGGTGCTTCTCCTGCCGCTATAAGCGATGCCAAACCGCCAAGCGATGCGCCAACCAAAGCTACGGGCTGCCCGATGAGATCCACCACGGTGCGCAGATCTTTCGCATAGGCATCGATAGAATAATTACCATCAGCTGCCCAGTCGCTATAACCGTGGCCACGAAGATCAAGATTGATAGCCAGAAACCCGGCTTCACCGAGCACACTCATTGTATTGCCCCAGGAATATCTGGTTTGACCACCGCCGTGTAAGAGCAGCACCGGCTTACCGTTCCACAATCCCTCTACATCCGCGGATAATTCAAATGAATCCCCAACTAAAAAACGTACAGCCATTTATTACCTCATTCGGAATCGTTATTTACAGTGTACGATAAATATTTCTCTTTATACAAAAGTATACGGCTTACTGATTTTTCAGCTTCCACCTCTATCTCGTTAAAATCGCGCATATTCTTTTTTATTTCCTCAAAGGCGTATTCAATATTTGGTCCTGCATGGCATATCAGCGCCATATCGATTCCGGCATAAAGAATTTGTTTTATAACTGTTTTAATATCAAAATTATTTATTATAGCCCCCATGTCCAGGTCATCGGTCATAACAATACCATTGTAACCCATTTGTTCGCGCAAAAGCTTTTTTGCTATCTTTTCGGAAAGGCTTGCCGGCCATTTTTCATCGATGTTTGAATAAAGTATGTGAGAAAGCATTATTGCCGAAACATCATGTCTTATAGCTGCATAAAACGGTATAAGATCAAAAGATTCCAGATCACTAAGTCCAATATCAAGAACAGGCAGTTCAAGATGGGAATCAGGAACAGTTCTTCCTATACCTGGAAAATGTTTGGCCACAGCCATTAATTTTCTTGCCTGCATGTTCTCTATGACTGCAACACCCATTTTTAAAACCCAGTATGGATCAGAACCAAAAGCCCTGCCGGACATTATGCTGTTAATGCCTTCCGGAGCAACATCCAGAACAGGAGCCATATCCATATTAATTCCAACCCCAAGTAATTCATTTGCAATTGTCTGTGCAAAAATAAAGGCATCATTTTCGTTTTTTATCTCAGGATTTCCAGAAAATCGGGTAAAAAAAGGCTCTTTGAGCCTTGCAACCTGACCGCCTTCCTGGTCAATAGAGATTATCAGGGGAGGTTGATTACATGATCTTGCATAAGCCTGAGCTGAATCACAAAGATTTTTTATCTGTTCGGGTGTTTGTACATTTTGTGAAAAAAGTATTAACCCCCCGACTTTCACAGTATCTATAAGAAACATCAGCTCATGAGATAATTGTGTTCCGTTAAAACCTGCCATGAGACGCTGACCCGCAATCTGTGCAATAGAAAAATCGGAAATATTCATTGTCTATTCCTGCATAACTATATAAGTATTTATAAAAACTTAATGATTTTTATCTGAGTCCCTATGGTTGACTTAAATCATACAATGCAAAAAATCAACTTAAACTCATATTACATTCAAAATCCCAAAATCCTTTCCAATAATTCACAATTTCCTGAAAAATAGTTTCTTTTATACTTGACATGAATTTTTATCTTGACTATAGAATTTGCGCCAAGTGGCGTTATTCCAAGGTTTTTGGAAAAAATACTATAATAAATGAATATTATCTGATATGTCAAAGAGTTGAGGTTGGTTTTTATATATGAAACTGGAAGAGCTGTTAGCCCAAAAGAAAAAAGTTATTATCGATAAATGGTTTGATGCTGTTGTCAACACCTATCCTTCCGATACTTCCAGATTTATCAAAAGTCAGAAAAATCCTTTTGCCAATCCTGTAGGAAGTACAACCCATAAAGGTCTTAGCGTTTTGATGGATGAACTTCTTGGTGAAATGAATGCTGATACAATAAATTCATTTCTTGACCCGATTATAAGGATCAGGGCTATTCAGGATTTTACACCATCAGGAGCGGTTTCTTTTGTATTTTCTTTAAAAGATATAATAAAAGACCAATTTAAAGATAAAGAATTTAATGATCATAGCATGTTAATAGAAGTAATGCAGTTTTATAGTAAAATTGATTTAGTCGCAAAGATAGGTTTTGACATTTATATGAAATGCAGAGAGAAAATTTATCATATAAAGGCAAACGAAGAAAAAAACAGAACCTTCAGAGCGTTTGAAAGAGCCGGTTTGATTAAAGAGATTCCGGATAATGAAACGGAATCTCAATTGATTTAACAATGATTAATATTAAAGCTTAAGTGGCTGACTATTGTATTGATAAAGCGGCTGTCTTAAGCCATGGAGCGAGGTAATGTTAAATGGTTAAGTGCATGTTCTCACTCACTGTAGTAGTTATTTTATCGGTGCTTGCCTTTGTGGGGGTAGAGACGTCCGGTTACACAGCGCAATTTGTTTTCGGGATTGTAATACCGTACGCAGCTTTTCTTGTCTTTGTTATTGGAGTAATAAACCGTGTAGTCGGATGGGCGCGGTCTCCGGTACCTTTTGCAATTCCAACTACTGCCGGTCAGCAAAAATCTTTGCCGTGGATTAAACATGCAAGTCTGGATAATCCGACCACAACCAAAGGGGTTTTCGGCAGAATGTTTCTGGAAGTATTTCTTTTCCGTTCCTTATTTAGAAATACGAGAACCCAGTTAAGCGATGGACCCAGGATTTCTTTTAATCTTGAGATTCTTCTCTGGCTTGCCTCTCTGGCTTTTCACGCATCTTTTTTCACGGTTTTAGCAAGACATTTAAGGCTTTTTACTGATCCTGTGCCATCTGCTATACAACTACTTGAAAAAGTTGACGGGATGCTGCAACTTGGTGTGCCGGGAATATTATTGTCGGGCTTTGTTCTTCTTTTGGCTGTTTCTTATCTTCTTCTCAGAAGGATTGTCGAACCTCAGGTAAAATACATTTCACTCACCCAGGATTATTTTCCTCTGTTTTTGATTATAGGAATAGCTGTAAGCGGAATATTGATGCGTCACGTATTCAAAGTAGATATTATAGGCGCAAAGCAGCTTGCAATGGGTCTTGTCACATTTCATCCTATAATTCCTGAGGGTATCGGCGGTATTTTTTATGTGCATCTCTTTTTTGTAAGCACATTACTTGTCTATTTCCCGTTCAGTAAGCTTATGCACATGGGTGGTATTTTTATGAGTCCTACAAGAAATCTGCCGTGCAACACCCGGGCGGTCAGGCATGTAAATCCATGGAATTATCCTGTACATACTCATACATATGAAGAGTATGAGGACGATTTCAGGGAAAAAATGATAGATGCTGGACTGCCGGTTGAAAAGGAGTAACTAATGTCAGACCTTCCAAAAGATAACAATGAACTGATAGAAAAAATAAATTACAAGCCTACTAGTAAAGATTGGATGGATGTACCCGTAGAAATCAGAAAGGGTATGTACTGTTATGCTTCAAATCCCAAAAGCGTGGAATATCTTAGCCTGCCTAACGCACGTGCATGGAATCCGCTTGATGAGGACTGGAAACTTCCTGTAAACTGGAAAGAGATAGTCCATAATGCTTTCAAGGAACGGCTTGATAAATTTCGTTCTTTTAAAGTTTTTATGGATATATGCGTAAGATGCGGAGCATGCGCCGATAAATGCCATTTCTTTATAGGTACGGGTGATCCTAAAAATATGCCGGTTTTAAGAGCCGAACTTCTTAGATCGGTTTACAGAAACGATTTTACCACGGCAGGAAAACTTTTAGGCAAGATTGCCGGAGCGCGCGAGCTTACTTTGGATGTTTTAAAAGAATGGTGGTACTATTTCTTTCAATGCACCGAATGCCGACGCTGCTCAGTGTTCTGTCCTTACGGCATTGATACCGCGGAAATAACAATAATGGCCAGGGAGATATTTAATCTGCTTGGGCTAAATATAGACTGGATCGCAACTCCCGTTGCAAATTGTTATCGTACAGGAAACCATCTTGGAATCCAGCCGCATGCTTACAAAGAAATGCTGGAATTCTTTGTAGATGATATAGAAGAAAAAACCGGAGTGGTGGTAAAGCCTTCATTTAACAGGAAGGGCGCAGATATATTATTTATTACCCCATCCGGTGATGTTTTTGCCGATCCTGGTACGTATACTGCCATGGGTTATCTGATGCTCTTTCATTATTTAGAGGAGCAGGGTCTTAATATTACATGGAGCACCTACGCTTCAGAAGGTGGAAACTTCGGTTTTTTTACTTCCCATGAGACGATGAAGCGTCTTAACGCAAAAATGTATGCCGAAGCAAAACGGCTTGGTGTTAAGTGGATACTCGGTGGTGAGTGCGGGCATATGTGGCGTGTTATAACCCAGTATATGGATACAATGAACGGTCCTGCGGATTTTCTTGAAAATCCGGTTTCTCCTATTACCGGTACAAAGTTTGAAAACGCCAACTCAACAAAAATGGTACATATTTCCGAATTTACGGCCGATCTTATATATCATGGGAAACTAAAACTTGATAAAAGCCGTAATGATAATCTCAGCGTAACTTTTCATGATTCATGCAATCCGTCCAGAGGCATGGGGATGTTTGAAGAGCCAAGGTATGTTATAAAAAATACCTGTAATAAATTTTACGAAATGCCGAGTAATACAATCAGAGAGCAGACTTTCTGCTGCGGCAGCGGTTCCGGTCTTAACGCCGGTGAAGACATGGAGTTAAGGATGTGCGGCGGTCTTCCAAGGGCCAATGCGGTAAAGCATGTTCACGATCAATTTGGTGTAAATATGCTTGCTACTATCTGCGCAATTGACAGAGCGGCTCTTCCGCCTCTTATGGATTACTGGGTTCCTGGAGTAGATGTAACCGGAGTTACCGAGTTGGTTGCAAACGCCTTGATAATGCCGGGAGAGAAAGAAAGAACTGTTAACCTTCGCGATGAACCGCTTCCAGGAATGGAGGAGTAAAATGTCTCACGAAAAAGAAGATAAAAAGATGTATAATAAAGGTGAAGTGATAACCGGAATTGTTATATTTTTAATTATTTTCACTTTTCCCTTCTGGTATAACATGGGAAAAGCAACCCCGGTTCCTGAACCTGTACTTACCGAAAAAGCCAAGGCTGCGGTTGAGTGCGTTGAGCCAAAAGCTTACATGAAAACCGAGCATATGCAGGTTTTAGATAGCTGGAGAAGTTCGGTTGTAAGGAATACAAACAGAATTTATATAAACAAAAGTGGCAACAAGGAATTTGAAATGAGTTTATCCAATGGTTGTCTGGATTGCCATTCAAATAAGGCAGAATTTTGTGATAAGTGTCACACCTATGCATCGGTAAGTCCTTACTGCTGGGATTGCCATATCGATAATCCGAAGGAGAAATAGTGATGGAAAACAGCAGAAGAAATTTCTTAAAGATAGCTGGAATTTCAGCACTGGGCCTGACTACAACCCCTGTTTTGGATGCTTTTGCAGTAGATATAGATACCCTGCTTGTTAAACCGATTGATGCAGCTCCAAAAGAGAATGCTCTTACTGCCAAAAGATGGGGAATGGTCATTGATACCAGAAAGATTAAATCGGAACATGATCTTGAACCAATGATTGCTGCCTGCAATAAAATTCATAATATTCCGGTTCTGGAAAATAAGCGGCATGAAATAAAGTGGATATGGGAAGAAGAATTCAAACATGCTTTTCCCACTTTAGAGCATGAATTCGTAAATGAGCGTATAGAGCATTTGCCTTTTCTGGTTCTTTGCAATCAATGTAAAGATGCCCCATGTGTCAGGGCCTGTCCGACAAAGGCAACTTTTAAACGTGAAGATGGAATTGTTATGATGGATTTCCATAGGTGTATCGGTTGCCGTTTTTGCATGGCTGCTTGTCCTTATGGATCAAGAAATTTCAATTTCAGGGATCCAAGGCCTTTTATAAAAGAAACAAACAAAAAATTCCCGACAAGAATGAAAGGCGTTGTTGAAAAATGTAATTTTTGCGCCGAGCGTCTTGCTGTAGGGTTACAACCGGCCTGCGTAGAAGCATCCAACGGCATTATGATTTTTGGAGATCTGGAAAATCCGGAATCTCAAGTCAGACATTTATTGAAAACTAACTATACAATTCGACGCAAAGTGGCTCTTGGTACCGGGCCTTCTATTTATTACATCGTATGAGGTGGTTATGCTTGAATTAGCACTTAAAGGAAGTAAAAAATATTATGGATGGATTGCAGTCCTGCTTACCATTATCGGCATAGGAGTAGGTTGTTATTTATGGCAGCTAAGCTTCGGCCTCGGTCTTACCGGAATGAGCAGAGATGTATCATGGGGGTTTTATATTGCTCAGTTTACATTTCTTGTCGGTGTTGCCGCATCAGCCGTAATGCTGGTTTTGCCTTATTATCTGCACCATTATAAGGCCTTCGGTAAAATTACAATTCTTGGGGAATTTCTGGCTGTATCTGCAGTAAGCATGTGTCTCCTTTTTATCATAGCAGATCTTGGGCAGCCCATGCGTGCCTTGAATGTAATTTTGTATCCTACGCCCAATTCGATTCTTTTCTGGGATATGATAGTATTAAACGGTTATCTGTTTTTAAATATAATAATTGGCTGGCAGGTTCTTCAGGGAGAAAGAAACGGTGTTGCTCCACCTAAATGGGTAAAAATTCTGATTTATATATCAATACCCTGGGCAGTCAGTATTCATACCGTCACAGCGTTTTTATACTGCGGTCTTCCCGGCAGAGGTTTCTGGCTTACAGCAATACTTGCTCCAAGGTTTCTTGCTTCGGCATTTGCAGCAGGCCCGGCCTTTTTGATTCTTCTTTGCCTTCTTGTAAGAAAACTTACAAAGTTTGATCCGGGAAAAGAGCCGATTCAGACCCTTGCTAAAATTGTAACTTACGGTATTCTATTAAACGTATTTTTCTTGCTATGTGAGGTTTTTGTAGTATTTTACAGCAAAATCCCCGAACATATGGATCATATGACTTATCTGTACGCTGGATTGCATGGACATGGAGTTCTTGTGCCGTGGATGTGGGCATCTGTCGCTCTGATGGTGATTTCCATTATCCTTCTTATAAATCCTGCTACAAGGAAAAAAGAGGGGATACTTATGATAGCATGTATCTGTGTATTTTGCGGTACATGGATTGATAAGGGACTTGGCATGATTTCAGGAGGCTTTGTACCATCTCCGTTGCATCATATTACCGAATACGTTCCATCAATGCCGGAGATAGCCATTACATTAGGCGTTTATGCTGTAGGATTTTTAGTACTGACAATCCTTTATAAAATAGCTACAACGGTTAAGGAGCAACTGCAAGGCGTATAGAAAATATACGATAAGCTAAATCAAAAAAAAGATAAGGGGGTTATCCAAATCAGGGGTAGCCCTCTTTTTTATTTCCAATAGATGTCTTTAGTCATAATCTTTTGATTTTTCGTACTTAATGTTTTATAAGAAATGCCTGCCAGCAAAGTTGATCGTTTAAAACCCATTAAATACGGGTTAAGTGCATTGATTATTCGGTGTAAATAAATGCTATGACTATTGAAGAAAACAATAAAACCTCATCTCCAACAGATGATACAATGAAAAAAATCTGTGTTCTTTTGCGGACGCAAACAGGCCACGATTTTTCCCAGTATAAAGATATTACCCTGATTCACCGTATAAAACGTAGGATGGCTTTACACCAGATCAGAAAGCCGGATCAATATTTTAGATTTATGTATCAAAATAAGGTGGAATCGGATGCTCTCTTTCACGACACCTTTATCGGTGCTACAACTTTTTTCCATGATCCGGTTGCTTTCGAAATAATTAAAAAAAAAGTAATCCCTAAACTTTTTTCAAATGAAACATCCGAAGGAGTTATACGGATCTGGGTCTGCGGTTGCTCCACCGGCGAGGAAGCCTATTCCATTGCAATTCTGGTTCAGGAATATATGGAATCCATTAAAGAGTCGTATAAAGTGCAGATTTTTGCCACTGATATTGACAAGTATTCTATTGAACAGGCCCGAAGCGCAATATTTCCCTCAAACATCGATATTGATGTATCCCCTGAAAGACTGGCTCGTTTTTTTATCCATGATTCCAAAGAAGGCTTCTATCATATCCGAAAATCTATCCGGGATCTTCTTGTTTTTTCCGAACATGATGTGACTAAAGATACCCCATTTTCAGAATTGAATCTGATAAGCTGCCGCAATACGCTTCTTTATATGGCCAGAGATCTTCGTTCAAAGTTGATTCCACTTTTTCATTATGCGATTAAACCTGGCGGTTTTCTTTTTATGGGAACATTAGAAACGGTGGAAGAATTTGTGACGACATTTGAAACTGTCGACAGCAAATGGAAAATTTACCACCGTAAGGATATTCATTCTTAGCTAACAGCACATGGCAAGTCATAGTAAATTTTTCCTGGTGATGGAAATAGTCTTAACATCCCTAAAATGTCTCCGAAGACTGTTTTATTGACATGTTTTTTTTCCAGTGTAATAATAACAGCAATATATGTAAATAAATTCTATTCCGGCTAAAGCATATAACTATACTTTTTAAAAACAGACTTTTTCCATAGACTAGTTATATAGCTTGAGCAAATAACAAATTAAACCACATCAGATGTTGTCGACGATAAAAATTTTCACGTATTCTCAGTATTATTGAATTTGCCGATATTAAAAGATAATGCGAGTATGGGGAATTTGCGATGGATGACGGCTATCGGCTGCTACGCACTTCATACTTGATCGAGGACTTTTCAAGGGTATCATACATCATTTACGGACGTATGGATATTATGTAAAAAGAGAGGCCGCTCTGACAAGATGAAAACTACTCGAAGCGTAGCTCTGTCACGTCACCGATATTTAATAATCATCATTATTTTATTGGGATCCATAGGTATGATGGTATCGTTTACACAACCGATCTACGCTTTTCCAATTTTAACCGACTTAGAGGATATGAAAATAAACTGGAACAATTCTCTGCGATACAACTGGGGTTTGAATGGCGTCCAAATCGCATCCCGGAAGGGGGCACCTATTTTGGAGTCGATAGTGTGAATGAAGGCCCCAATGTGAACCGTCTTTCCGCTATTGAAGGTGAGTGGGGCGACGTGGGAGTAGGACTGAAGTGACGTACGGCTTGGCTGGACGGCACTATCGGGTTTTATGCGCGTCACTTTAATGATAAAAGTGGATGACTGGCGCAAGCGGCCGGTGGCGGTAAGACACGGGCGGTATATGCCAGGAAAATCGGGCTTCTTGGGGTGACACTGGCGAAGAATATCGCCGGATCTTCCATTGGCACTGAGGTTTCCCATCGCAGCAATGGCCCTTTGATCAGCAACAGTGCGGCCGCCAGGCAATCGAACGGCTATAAAGGAGCCAGGGGAGATACCTGGCATGCCCTGATCAACAGCGAAATAAGTTTCGGGCCCAGCCCATTGTATCATTCTGCTCAGTTTGCTTTCTGATGAGAGGAGATTATATGTCTATAGTGAAATATTTATCTATCGTATTATTATTTCTTTTTCTGGGAGGAACTATATACTTCAACAATGCCCGGGCCGGGGTCAGCGTTCCCGAAGCACTCCAGCTCGGCACCTCTTTGACTCCTTTCGGCGCAGAAAAAGCGGGTAATCGTGATGGCACCATCCCCCCCTACACTGGCGGCCTCACGGAAACGGACATTCCCGCAGACTTCAAAAAGGGGTCAGGACGTTGGACCGATCCTTTCCCCAAGGAAAAACCGCTTTATTCGATTTCCAGCCGGAACATGGCCAAATATGACAAAAAACTCAGCGAAGCCAGCAAAGCCTTGTTAAGGAAGTATCCCTCTTATCGCATGGATATTTATCCCAGCCATCGCAGCGTTGCCTATCCGTCCTGCGTTTTGGAGAACTCGCGCAAGAATGCCACCAGAGCCCGCCTAATCAATGGCGGCCTTACTGTAGATGGTGCTATCGGTGGCGTTCCCTTCCCTATCGTGAAGAACGGCAATGAGGCGATGTGGAACCATCTGCTGCGTTACAACGGCCATGCCGTCAAGATGCGTGCCTCCACCTGGTTTGTAACTACCAAGGGCGTGGCGATCAATTCCGCCGACATTAACGCCCACTGGCAAAATCCCTACTACAATCCGCAGTGGACACTGGCGGACTTGAAGAAGAATGGTAACTATTACGATCAAGCCGCATACAACTTCATCGGCCCTCCCCAGGCCTTCGGCAATGCCTCGTTGACCACGGACAGCCTCGACCCGGTTAAACAGCCGCGCCGCGTGTGGACGTATTCCGCCGCCAGCCGACGCATCCGCATTGCCCCTGATTTTGCCTATGATACTCCGGTGGCATCGGTCGGCGGAGTTGTCACCTATGACGAACGCACACTGTTCATCGGCAAACTGGACATGTTCGATTTTAAGTTGCTTGGCAAACGGGAGATGTTCATCCCCTACAATAATTACAACCTGCTGTTTCAGGCCACCTCGTCCCAGTTTCTTACGCCCAGGCATATCAATCCGGATTTCGTGCGCTGGGAATTGCATCGCGTTTGGGTGGTGGAGGCAAATCTTAAAAAGGGCCAACGCCATGTCATTGGCCGGCGCGTCTATTACTTTGACGAGGACTGGGGCGGCGGCGGCATGTGCGATGCGTATAACAACATGGGCCAGCTCGTCAAGGGTCTGTTCAACATGTTTACCCAACTCTACGATATCCAAACTCCAAATGCGCGCAACTATTGGGCCTATGACCTTATGTCGGGCATCTACTCCTTTTCCTTACACCTTGGCGATCCGGGCATGGGACTCTGGCCGCAGCCGGAAGGATTCCCGAATCTGCTCTTTACACCCGATGCGTTGCCGAACCGGATGAGGTGATTTATGACCTGGCTTCCATCTCGTTTATGGACTCGATTGCATTTAACTATCCGATTGATGATCATTGTGGCCTTAAGCATGATGGCTGTGGCAATAGGTGCCTCATATCAAGCCTCCCGGCACATTGTCCAGAAAACAAAGACCGAGTTAACAAAGCGATGCAATCAGCAAATGGATATGTTGGAGTCCATCGTTCTTGCCACCTCATTTGCTGAAAAAAAAAGCGGGCGTAATTTCGGCTTTGAGGAACTGGTAAACATTCTCGGTAAATTCAACTATGGTCCCGATGTAAGTCAGGTCAGTTTTCGCGAAACCTCGGATGTGGCTGCCTTTAACCAGGATATCACTATTAAGCTTGAAGCCCCTTTGTTCTTCTCCCGCTGGTGCGGACATTATACAATTAAGTTCAATCGACCCATTATTATTCAAGGGGAATATTACGGGCTCCTGACCCTCTCCATGTCGCCCAATCGCTTTATTAACGAAGCTTGGGAAAACTACGAGTATCTGTTGCAGGTCATACTCATTTCCCTTTTGATAGTTTTGTCCATCATATGGGTTGTTTTGCGTAAATCATTACGCCCGTTGAGAACTTTGGCTAAAGCCAGCAAGTCCCTTGCCAAGGGTAATTTGTCTATCCGTGTCCCGGTAATAGGCAGCCCTGAGTTGCGGACTGTTATTGTAACCTTCAACCAGATGGCCTCAAGTTTCCAGTCAACACTAACTGCGCTTCAGGAGAGTGAGGAAAAATATCGAACCATTCTTCAAACTATGGAAGAAGGTTATTATGAAATTGACCTTGCAGGCAACGTTACCTTTGTCAATGATGCCATGTGCAGAATTATGGGTAGCCCAAAAGTTGAGTTGATAGGGATTAATTATTGCCAATACATTTCGCCGGAGACAGCTAAAGAAGTGCATGAAGTATTCAACAAGATTTACGCCACTGGTGAACCGGTAAGAAGCCATGAGTGGGATATTATAAGACCGGATAACACAAAAATATATATAGAGTCTTCTATAGCCACAGCGAGAAGTTCAGAAAACCAGGCCACCGGTTTTCGGGGGGTTGTTATAGATATTACGGAGCGCAAACAGGCCGAGGCCGAAAAAGAGACGTTGCAGGCCCAATTTCTGCAGGCTCAGAAAATTGAATCAATAGGCCAATTGGCTGGAGGCGTAGCACACGACTATAACAACATATCAACTGTCATAATCGGCAATGCTGAAATTGCTCTGCAAAAGGTGGACGAGAATGATCCTCTGCATGAAGATCTCGTAGAAATTCTCACGGCAGCAAAACGCGCGACGGATATTACCAAACAATTGCTGGCTTTTGCCCGTAAACAAACCATTGCTCCCAAGGTGCTCGACCTGAATGTTTTTATTCAAAACATGATCAAAATGCTCCGGCTGCTTATCGGGGAAGATATTGATCTTGCCTGGTTGCCCGGAGAAAAAGTATGGTCGGTTAAAATTGATCCTTCCCAGATTGATCAAATCATGGCAAATCTCTGTGGTAACGCCCGAGATGCTATATCAGATATTGGCAAGGTTACCATCGAAACGCGAAATATCAGCTTTGATGAGGACTACTGTGCTGATCATGCAGGGTTTGTTCCCGGAGAGTATGTTTTGCTCGCTGTAAGCGATAATGGCTGTGGGATAGCACAGGAAACCCTGGACAAGATTTTTGAACCGTTTTTCACCACCAAGTCCATTGGCTATGGTACAGGAATGGGCTTGGCTACCGTTTATGGCATTGTCAAACAGAACAATGGTTTCATCAACGTTTATAGTGAACCGAATAAAGGAACGACCATCAAGGTTTATCTGCCAAGGCATACAGGCCAGGCTGTCGATACATATAGTGAAAACACCTTAGAAATTCCGTTAAGCCGGGGTGAGACAGTATTGATAGTTGAAGATGATATTTCTATCCTGAAACTTGGGAAAAGAATACTCGAATATCTGGGTTATGCCGTACTGTCCACTAACAGTCCAAGTGAGGCCATGAAGTTGGCCGAAGAGTACGCCGGCAAAATTAATCTTCTAATAACGGATGTTGTTATGCCCGAGATGAATGGCCGTGAGTTATCCAAACAACTGCAAAGCCTTTATCCCGATCTCAAAATCCTTTTCATGTCCGGTTATACAGCTAACGTTATTGCCCACCGTGGCGTGCTGGAAGATGGCGTTAGTTTCATGTTAAAGCCGTTTTCTCACAATGACATGGCCTTTAAGATCAGAGAAACACTGGATGAAGCAAAGAGCTAAATTCATGTTTATTATCCGAAACATGAGCTTGAAGAAAAATAAGGTGCAGGCGAATTCATCAATTATACTTCTTGTTTTTTCCGAACATGATGTGACTAAAGATCCTCCATTTTCATAAATTGAACACGATAAGTTGCCGCAACACGCTTCTTTATATGGCCAGAGATATTCGTTCTTAGCTAACAGCGCATGGCAAGTCATGGTGATTTTTTCCTGCTGATGGAGATAATCTTTACATCCTTAACAGGTTTACTTCCCGAACCAACCTTTACTTTTCCGATATTGTCGAGCACATCCATTCCTTTTACTACTTTGCCAAAAACGGTATGTTTACCTGCAAGCCAATCGGTGTCCACCAGATTAATAAAAAATTGTGAGCCGTTAGTATTTGGGCCTGAATTTGCCATAGCCAGACAACCACGTACCGGCGCGTGTTTCGATCCTTTTTCTGTATAGACATAGCCTATATTTTCATAAGCCCCTTTGATGGTAAGTTTTTCAAGGCGGACTTTAAATTCTTCTTTTCTTTCATCGAATTCCTTTTGCGACCTGATATTCATAGCTTTAAAAATCGGTATGGTAAGATTTCGCTCGAAATCCTGCTGGCTGCGAATCATCAGGAAACTGTGAGGCCCTTTACGGTTATCAAATGCGTTTAAGTTATCCAAACCTAAAGCGGTGGCATCAATTTCATCGGTAAAAGTATAACCTGGGCCGCCTGTTCCGATACCCAAAGGGCAGCCGCCCTGAATCATAAAATCCTTTATTACCCTGTGAAAAATAAGTCCATCATAAAAAGGATATTTTACTTTATTACCTGTTTTAATGTCTTTAAATTCAATTGTGCCTTCTGCCAAGCCGATAAAATTGGCAACCGTTTTTGGAGCTTCATCTTCAAACAATTCCACATCAATGTCTCCCATGCTTGTTTTAATGACATACACAGGATTTTTAATCTGCTTCTTTCCTTCAGTAAACCCAATACTACTACCGGTAATAACTACACAGAAAATTATAATTATGGTAAAAATTATGTTTTTCATTATAAACTCCTTTTCTTTATATTTGATATGAAATTGTTATTTTCTTATTATAAGTATCAAAAATTATTTAACAAACATATTTTATATATAAATCAATTCTCCCTGGCATAAGCCCTCGATTATTCATGTTGAATTAATAAAAAAAAAGTGTTAAAGAAAAATAAAGTATTATTGTTCACTATACAAGCTGTTTTATTTTGGTGGTTTCTGGAATAAATAATCCATTATATATTTTTAGTTTTTATACTTTTAAAAGGATTTAACATGACCAGATACAAATAAAGCCCCGTTCTTCATATAATTGAAGTGCGGGGCTTTTATGCTTTATAGGCAGGCTGTTTGACTTTTGTTATGTCAATAGAACAAGGAGGAGACAATGCGGCGAAAATATTTGCAGTTATGTATTCTTATTGTAATTGTTATGTCATGTACTTCTTTAGCTTTGGCATCAAGCCTCAAAGTTGCATTATATCCCTATGTGCCAAGAATTGCCCAATTCAAGAGCGTTATATCTGAAAATTGGAAGTTATTACATCCTGATGTGGAAATTATCTGGGTCGAGGGATGGGACGGCGGTTATGCTAATGACCCGCAAGATGATTATGATCTTTTTGTTTTCGATGCTACTTATCTTACTTATTTTATAAATAAGGGACGGCTCTTGGGCATGAATCAGTCTCAGGTTAATAATATTGCCGATTATTTACCGTTTGCCATAAATGGTATGCTTAAAGGCAACAAGTATTGGGCTATCCCGCAATTAGGCTGTACCGAATATCTGATATGTAAAAAGGACGACCAGCCTTTGCTTAAGGCTTCCAATATGTCAGAAGTTGTTGCGGCTTTAGGAAAATGCTCCTACCATGGAGATATTCCACCTGAATCAACCGGACTTATGATGGACTTTTCCGGCGGGACCACAAATGCAATCTATTATGTTAAAAGCCTGGAGGAGATAACAGATGAATTCCCGGTGCCTTTGCCGCAAGATCCTGGTCATATTAACATTTATGCCATAAACAACCTTCGTACAATCCTTGCAACTGCCAGTTTGCGTAACGCATGGTATTCAGGCGAATCATACCAGCGAGGATTGTGGTACGGTCAGAATCATGGCCGCGCCTATGTCGGTTTTTCCGAGTCTTTAACTCAAATTCCGCAGGAACAATTGCCAGATATTGCTATGAAGGTTATGCCATGGTCCGATAATCCAGAAGGCGTAAAAGATCCTCTCTTTTATTGTGATGTAATCGGCGTTAATCCAAATACTTCAAAGCGAAATGTAACGGCCTTGGCTATTGAACTTGCAAATCTCATGGCATCCACGCAGGTCATTGTGGATTGCTTTAAGTCAACAGATACAAAAGGTCCACAATATCTTACCCCGGTGCGCAATAGTGCTATGAACCAGCTTGCCGATATCTATCCTGCTTATGCGATCATCCGTAATGCTGTGAAAGCTTCCGGAGATCCAATCCTGCTCGATTTAGGTAAAGATAGTCGTAACTGGATTGCCAATATGAAGAATACTATTAAGCACATGGTTATTGATGATCTGCAATGCTATTGCGACAAACAGGCCGGACCTCCTATGGATAACCAAAAAGCACAGATAGTATGTCCGGGTGTATGTGGCGATAACAACTGGAACGGCCAGTGGACTAATAAGGGTAGTTATTCTGTTTGCGGGTGCTTTTGCGGTGTACATTAGCAAATCAAAATATATAAAAAGTAAAAGCAATTTTTATTTTAAAATCGTTTTTCTGCATTCAGAACTTATAATGGCACACTATTGATGATCTTTTAAACCGGGCCTGGAGTAAAAAGTGGGTAGCCTATACCAAGCGATCTTTTGCAAGTTTAACGAAATTTTACTATAGAATACAGCTATGTGATTTTACTGCGGCGGGACAATTTATAAAACGCTATTCGTTATACTTAAGAATAAAAACGAAAGATAGAATTATGACCCAATCAACGCATCAGATAATTGATAGCCCCGCAATGTGTGAATCTGACTTTATCCGGATTTTGTGCTTAAGGACAAAAACAACACATAACAAAACGAGTGAACCAGACGGGATAAACTTGGCGGTTTTTGTTAAAATCTGTGTTTCACGATAGGTTATAGGCCCGCTGGTTACTCTCAGGTTCGGCGAGAAATATCCCAATGTCCGATTATCTGAAATTAACTATTGGACTTTATGCCCAGTATTCCCATCAATTCAAGCGCGCGAGGACCACTGTCTATTCGTTTTTTAAAACTTTGATTGATTTTTTCCATTTGGACCAAAAGCTTCACTAAAGAAATAGCTGCAAAGTATTGCATGGGGTTTCCCCTTAAATTGCTGTCATTTTATCTTGACACATATGGCTTATCTTGCTACGAATTTCATACTATTTTATCTTGAAATGTGCAATTTTCAGGCATCTGTTTTTGGATAAGATACGGTTAAAGATAAAACAAACAGGGAACAAAAGATGAAGACACATCATATATGTGCAGCGGCGGCATTGGCCTTTGGGGTCCATTGACGTTCAGCTGCTTTTCTATACAACTATAAAAAGAGACTGAATGCCATGGGCCGAAACTCCGGTCTGTGGTTTATTTACCCGGATCGGAAAATGATTCGGGTTTTTTGTTATATTCTATCTGCCAACGGCTTTGGTGTAAGTCTTACTTAATAAAACTTGAATGGGGATAAAAGAATGGAAAATAAAATTCGTTTTGCCGATCGCATGAACCAGCTACCGCCTTATCTGTTCGGGATGATCAATAAGATAAAGATGGAAAAACGCTGGAGTGGAGATGACGTGATTGATCTGGGCATGGGCAACCCCATCGACCCTACCCCGAATCAGGTTACGGAAAAACTATGTGAGGTCGCAATTGATCCGAAGACACATAGATACCCGGTTGCCGGAGGCATGAAGAACCTGAAAAGGGAGATAGCTCTTTATTATGAACGCCATTACAATGTTTCCTTAAACGGGGTTGATGATGTGATTTGTACCATAGGCTCAAAAGAGGGGATTTCGCATCTATGCCTTGCTCTGCTTGGTCCGGGGGATACCGTTCTTGTTCCTGCCCCCGCATTTCCGATTCATGTTTATGCTGCTGTGATCGCAGGCGCAGGTGTTTTACGGATTGCACTTGGTTCGGAGGAGGAATTCTTAAAACAGCTGACAAGCATGTGCAATGCCCTGTATCCCGGCCCAAAACTGTTGATGTTAAACTATCCCCACAATCCGACAGGGATAGTCACAACGAAGGATTTTTTTAAAGAGATCGTCAAGCTTGCCCAAAAGTATAACTTCATGGTGGTAAATGATTTTGCTTATTCGAAGATCACATTCGACGGGTATGTGGCTCCCAGTTTTCTCGAAGTCCCTGGCGCACTGGAGGTCGGAGTGGAGTTCGGATCTTTTTCCAAATCATACAACATGGCCGGTTGGCGTCTTGGATACTGTGTTGGCAACAAGGAAATGATCGAGGGACTTGCCAAGATCAAGGGTTATTATGACTACGGGATCTTTTCGGCGATTCAGGTAGCCGGAATTGTTGCAATGCGCGACTGCGACGATAGTATTATAGAACAGGTAACAGTTTACCAGAAACGCCGCGATGTGCTTTGCGATGGGCTAATCCGTATGGGATGGACTGTACAGGTGCCAAAGGCCGGTATGTTTCTCTGGGTTGCTATCCCTGAACCGTATGCCCGGATGGGTTCTGTTCGGTTTGCGGTGGAAATGATGAACCGGGCAAATGTTGCGGTTGCTCCAGGCGCTGGTTTTGGAGAAGAGGGGGACGGTTACCTGCGTCTTGCGCTGGTGGAGAACGAAAACAGGATCAAACAGGCATTAAAGCAGATGCGTCGCGCACTAACAGAGCTTGACCATGAAATTGCCGCCGGGACATTCGTACTGGAAAATACCGGTACCGGCCTGTAATCTCCAAAAAATAATTGCCTGTGAATACTGAATTTGTAGTGGGGTATTCGGCATTTCAACTATTGATGGGCTCATAAAAAGTAGGAAAATACCTGTTTTGTCATGCCGGACCCGATCCGGCATCCAGCAATTTCAAAAGGTTCCGGATACCGGCTTTCGCCGGTATGACGGTTTGGGACTTTTTACGAGTCCATCACTATTGACACCGGACAATAATCTATCCTTTTTTCCATTTTTTTTCAATCTGTAGGGTATCTGTAGGTAAGGATGCTATATATTCATATCATCATAGCCGAGCATTCTCGTAATCCATTCGATATTTCATCCGGAAAAATCGCGGCGCTCAATTTTTTATACAACGACTGATGGGCTGTTATTCTCTTTGAGTATATTGGAACATGAGAGGATATATCTTGCGATAAGCTGTTACCCCTCTTGATATGGCTTCGTAATCGGTAGAAGCATTGCAGATCGTTATTGGGTGAGGATATCAGGTTGCTTTGGGAGAATCTTGCGGTTGGGCTCCATTTGCAAGTAGTTTCTTGCAGGCTTTGACCGAACCGCATTAATTTATTTCAATCATCTTAATTTTAGGAGGTGCTCATGGAAAGAAGTAAAAGAAGTAGTAAATTGTTGGCCAAACCAATTAAAGATGAGAGGGCTGAGTTCAGACTCAGACTGAATGTATCGGTTCCACAAATCGATATGGAAGATATGCCGAATATAATGGCATACGCTTTTGATTCGAAAAACCGCCTGGTGGATGTAAAGCAGATCCTTGATAATAAAGGAGAAAAAGTAGAGTTCAATATCAAAGACCAAAGGATTAATGATAAAGTACGAGTGATTGTAGGGCCTCAGTTAGACGTAAGCGAGATGGACGATAAGCTTTGTATTGCAAAAAAACTGCCAAACGGCTCCAAACCCAAACCGATGATAACTCCCAAAAGGCTTCTTTCCAAAGGAGGTATTGAAACAAAAGTCCGCTTGAATCAGACGAACATAGACAGAGAAATCATTCTGCAAAAGGAAGCAGTGATGAAATGGATTTTCTGCAAATGTACCGTGAAAGGTCGTCTTGTTAAAGAGATGGAGCTGCCGGATGGTACTATCAAGAAAATGGGGGTTTACCAGGCATGTATATTTATTTGGGAGGTTGACCGTTGGTATTTAATTCTTCAGCAATTGCCTGAACGTGAACTTTTAAGAATCAGGGATGACCTTATTCGTGTTATAGAAAAATGGCCGCCGGAACCCTGGCCGCCGGAACCTGACCCGTGGCAGTTTGTTGACACACCTCGTATTCAACCGAAATATAACCAGCCGCTGGAGATTGTGAGAAACAAATCCGGTTTTTCAGCCGATATGGAAATATCGGTCAGGCAGAAAAAAAGGCAGGAGCTGGATTCGATTTTCACAGCCCAGTCAATAGTTTCTTTGAGAAGAGAAATGCTTGCAAAAGCGGAGCTTCTCATTCCGTATTTATGCCATTTCCAATGGATATATTCATATCTGCATAAGGATTTTTTAACCTGTACCTGTACCGATGCGGAAGGCTATTTTGAAAGAGACATTTATTATCTTTGCAGTGGTGATAAACCGGATCTGTATTTTACCGCCTATCAATGCATTGATGGAAACTGGGTGACATTGTATGACCCGGGGATGCGCTGCCATGTCTATTGGAATTATGCGTGTGGAACGGATGTTCTTCTGGTAACAAAAGAACCCGGAGCCAGGGTTTCCTATGATGACAATATTGATCCTCCATCCGGAGTGTACACCTGGGTTGAGCCTCATGGAATCGGCGGTGTCAATCTTTTTGATATCGACAGTACCAACGGTACGATTTCTTACCCCTATAACGGCCATCAGTTTCAAAATGCGCCTTTTGGCGCTTACCTCGGATTTAAAATGGGACGCAGTAACAATATACCAAATACTGATGTCTTCTATTACCGTATACAATATAGAAAAGGTACTTCAGGGGAATGGTTTGAATCCTGCGAACCGGTTACCCGGCATTATATCCATGAAGAAAATAATAAAATCACCTATCCTACGGTATCCCTTGGGCCTTTTCCTGTAAACGGAATGCATTTATATCGTTTCAGGCCGGACACTCCCTATGAGCTTGATAACAGCCTGGATCAAATTAAAGATCAATGGCCTGAAGAGACCTGGTTCGGATCTGATATGTATGCCGGCTATCTGAATACTACCGGATTTCCGGGAGGAACAAATACTGCTCATGGATTATATCAGGTAAAAATTGAAGTGTATAATTTTGCAGGTAACATCGTTCAACCGTATATCACAAATCCTAAGTTCGAATTTATCATGCCAAGCACAACGGATTCTGATACGGAAGCCACTGATACCATTTTGGCTCCGGGCGCTTATCGGGATGGGAACGGGTTTATCTTCAACCTCGCCATTGACAATCGCTCCTGTTCGGCATCCATTGATATACCGGTGGTTGGCGGTATTGCTCAGGAAACATTCGGATGCGGATTTCTGTATTACGATGAGGGAGATAATGTCAAAATCTCTTTCCATGCCACTCATCCGGGAAACAATGCTCTTGTCAGTTTTACTTTGCAACGCGGGGATACCGATCCGAGCAACATGGGAATGAGTTTGAGCTATGAAGAGGTATCAAGCGCTCTTTATTCCGGAGGTTATACAAATCTAAATGACGGTGATTTTAAACAAACCGTTCCTGTAGGAACGCTCCTTGGGACATGCACGAATGCAGCGTTTGCAGAACGTCTGTATGTTTATGCCAAGGCATTTAATGGGTGGCACCGGATTGCTTATTATGACGGGCGGTATTATGACGCCAGCGCCCTGAATGCATTTGCTTTAGCTTTAAATGATGACGAAGAATAACTATCTGGCGCATGTCCGGCTTTGTTATAATACAAAGCCGGACATGCTGGTATGCGTAATAAGAAAAAATACTGTTTCTGTATAAGGCGTATCCGGTAAAAGTTGTTTTGTTACTTTTGATGAATTCGTAAACAGACCCCAAAGCGTCATACCGGCGAACAGACTGTGTCGTAATTCATTTTTTTGTCATTTCGAAGCGAAGCGAGAAATCTTGCTTTAAATCAATTCAGCACTTTAAGATTCCTCACATACGTTCGGAATGACATTTTTTCTAATTGTGACACAGTCTCGAAAGCCGGTATCCGGAAACTAAAAACAATGAGGAAAGAATTATGAAAAAGACTATGATATGGCCGGTATTTATGATTCTGTTACTTTTAGCCGCAGTTGTGCAGGCCGATCCGGTTCAAGACAACAGCCTAAATACATACAAGGCAGGCTGGTATCCCAATTACTACAAGCAAAAAGGTCCTATGACTTGTCCTGAAACCTGTAAAATCTGGATTCAAGGGGTTCCCGAACAGGAAATGAGCGTAGCGGCAAAAACTAAAAGTATAAATGTCTGTAAATTCGGATATGATAAACCGATAAATAAACCAATGCGTGATGGTGGTTTTCTTTACGGCAACCAGTTTGATAAAACTCCGGTTTGCTATACTGCTGGCATGAGCAAAAAAATGCAAACAAGCGAGAAGTATTATTGTTTGTGTATTGCAAAGACAACATCCGGGTGCAAGGGCTCCGATTTGGTTGTAACTGAAATCAAACAACCGGAATGGGATCACATCAACAATAGAAGCATTATTAAAGCAGTGATCAAAAACATCGGCAGCAGCGGGGCTGGAAAAAGTATTGCACGTGTAATCGACCTATCACCTGCGCAACCGATTGGAGTTCCTGACAATGCTATCGCTGATACACCCGCGTTGGCACCAGGTGATAGTACGACCATAACCTTTTACCTGCCGTATTGGGTTTATGATCCCAACGCTGATTTGGAAGTGACTGCGGATTATAAAAATGCGGTTGAAGAGTGTGATGAAAAAAATAACAGCAAAACATTCAGTGATGGGGGATAGCGTCTATAGAATAGTCTATAGAATAATAGAATCGAAAATAAGTGGAGTATGCCATTTATCTTGATATAATAGGACTATTTTGCTAAGCACCTTTATTATAAAACAATTTCTCACCTAAATTATATACATTGCAATATAAAAAGTTTTAATCGTTATACTTGAAGTTTTTAAACGGAGGGATTCGATGAAAAAGTTATGCTATTTTGCTGTATTATTTCTGTTTTCAGTTATTTTTATTAGCTCAACTCAAGCGGATGTCACAAATTATGGTGTGACAATCGACAGGCGACAAGAGGGTGGAACATTTACGAATTATTTTTGTACGGATGTTTGGGGTACAGGCATTACTTCGATAAATATTACTTCTCCATCAAGTAATATTTATTCACTTTTGTACGAACCATCGGAAGCACAATGGGCCTTTGATAAAGCAGGCGGTAGTGAAATTTTTAGTGAATTTATAGATGGAACCTATGTTTTTAATGTTATTTACAATGATGATAGTACTGAATCTTTTGATGTAGATTTTGCCGGAACGTATCCTCCTTATCCGGAGCTTGTATCTATAAATTCTGCAAATATAGTATGGAAACAATGGCAAACGCCAACAGATCCCATAGGGATTGAGGTTGGAATCGAGTCCGAATATGGCGATGAGTTGTCAGATTGGTTGCCGTCATCCGGTACTTCGTATTCTCTTCCAAGCGGTTTTTTAAAAGATAATACATTATACGATATTAATATACTCTTTTTAAGTAGCAGTTACCCTAATGCACATAAAAATAGTGAATTAGGGTTAACTTATCATCACAATCCCATTCCAATTCCAGGGGCATTTTGGCTTTTAATCACCGGATTGGCAGTTATCGTGGGTATCAGAAAGAGAGTCAAGACGTAACAAGAATTTTCTGCAAATAAGGGCGGAGGCAAAATCGGCTCCGCCCTTTTTCATATCCTGATCTTGTGTTCCGATTACTTAGAGCGCAGTGTTATTTGAAGTATTTCACCAGGGCGAAAGAGTCTCATGCGTGGTCCCCATGTGCCGGTGCCGCGGCATACGATAACAGCCATACCGTCAACAGTATATTGACCCTCCATGAGAGGATAAAATAAGCGTACAAGATAACCAAACGGCCATATCTGCCCTCCGTGGGTATGGCCGCAAAGCATTAACCCCACCCCGGCTTCTGCCGCTTTATCGGTATCCCATGGAGTATGGGAAAGAAGTATTGTAGCACCTTTTGGGCGGTCTTTTAAAGCTTGATGCACCGGATCAATGTTATATCCTTTTCTGCTAATGATTGTAAGATCATCCACTCCGGCAACAATAAACCCTGGTTTGACTTCTTCCCAGCGATTTCTCAAAAGATTAACTCTGGCATTCTCAAGAAGCTGCTTGCCAACATTGCCGTAAAATTCATGGTTGCCTGGTACAGCAAACACACCCAAAGGAGCTGAGAGCCGCTTAAATGGTTCAATTAAATCATCATCAATTTTGCCGTGTCCTTCAAATGTATCGCCAAGCAAAACAACAAGGTCTGGCTTAAGATTTTCTACCTGATCTATTCTATCATTCAGCCATTTATTTCCAAGCAATGATCCCAGATGAGTATCGGACAGTCCCGCAATGACTGTTTTATCCATATCATGGGGAAGGCCGGGAAGTGTGACTTCATATTTTTCAATGACTGGCGCCCGAAGACCTTGATAGAGTGCAAATGCAGATAGTACTATTCCTGCCAATAGAGCCCATCCGCGCAAAAGAGTAGCTATACGCGGGAAAAATGCACCAAAAAGGGTTATGATATCTACTGCCAGAAGAGAAACAAACAGCAGAAACAAGACAGCCATCCAGTTCATTCCGGCAAATTCGAGAATATATGCAAAAACTCCTTTATTATTGTGCCCGATAAGGCGAGCCGATAAAAACAGCGCCCATAGAAATATGCCTGTTCCTATAAGGATTAACCGGGGTATATGCTTTGTTATAAACGGGACAGAAGATGCACAACGGAAAACATAAATATGCATTAATGTTATAACAGATATAAGCATGATTCTGAACATGATTTCTCCTGGCAAAAAATAATCGGGAGTTTCTGAAAATGTTAAAGGTCACATATTCACGATTACGTCTGAATTTTCAGAAAGCGACCAGTAAATTGCTCTGGCATCATTTTCATTTAAAACTATATAGAAGGTTGTAAGCGGAGCGCCTTTTAAAGCTTTTAATATCATGGAGACCGGTCGAGTAAAAAATTTTGAAGATTCATAAAAAGCATTTCCTATTGTCGATATAAATCCCTCCGGTAAAGGCCTTATAAAAAATGTTACTCCGCTTTCAAAAACTATTTTAAATCTGGACGGCATATCTGTTAATTCAAGGGCATCTAATTCGAAGGAGTCCTTATTGCTATTACTGCCGGGGCGTATTGTTTCCCTTTCCGGTTTGATGAGAGTGCTTTTATTTTTAACTTTAAATATACTTACAGCAACAGGACTTCCCCAGTAACCGGATTTCTGTATATTTATTTCCTTCAGATTAATTCCTCTGGACTTTATATATATTTTATTTTCCTGTATATCAAAAACAAAATAAATATCCGGTTTGCGGGACAGTTTGATCTCTTCTTCAATTACCTTATTTTGTTTGATATAATTTTCATAGACGTTTTCGTCGGCATGCGCCTGAATGGAAAAGAAAAGTAGCAATATTGTTAATAGTCCGGATATCATAATTAAAATATATAGATCCTTGTGCCAATCCCTGCCGTCTTATAAACGGTTTTGAGGTCTTTATTGCCGACTCTTATGCATCCGTGAGTAACATTTCTCCCGAGCAGCCTTGTATAAAGTGTTCCATGAATGAAATATCCGTTTCCGAAACCCAGTGCATAATCGCCGAGAACCCCTTTTTCTATTCTTTTATTAGGATCTTTTGGTATTGCTCCGCCTTCTTCAATGAAGGCCCAGTCAGGCTTTGTCCATAAAGGTGAGGTTTGTTTCGATCTTACTTTGTATTCGCCGACGGGTGTGTCAAATACCCATTGTCGTTTACCGGAAGGATCTTTAAGCATATTCCCGCTTCCGCAAGATACAATTGCTTCAAAGATAGTTTTATTGCCTTTTTTAAGATAGAGCCTGTTCATGCTGCTGTCTATAACAATATAAATACCATGGGGATTATAACTTGCCAATTTTCGCTTAAGAGCCGAGTTTTTTTGCTTAAGTATGTTCAGGCTGGGTTTATGTTCCGTTTTTACTTTATCACCGGGGGAGCTTTTGCAAGTTCCGAGGTAATATCCGACAGACTCTATAGTCAAAAATATTATAAACAGCGCAATAAGTATTTTAATTAATTTCTTGTTGCCACCCATTATTTCAAAAACCTTCTGCGGCCGAGGAGAGTTTGTTGTTGCGGCCGATTGCTCCGACAATAGTTACAGGGGTACCTACGGGGACTATATTGAAGAGGTGATCGATTTTATTGTTATCCATTGCTAAGCAGCCATAAGTCATACTGTTTTTCCCGCCGCCGTGTATTTCTATAAGTCCGCCTATTTCGGCTCTTGCCGGGATAAGCCCTTTTTTCTTTGCCTGAATGAAATTTTTTCTGTCTTCCTCATTAGGGTAATTTAACAATAATGCCTTATGGTAGCGGCTCTCAGAATTTTTCTTTATTATCCTGTATTTCCCTTCAGGGGTTGAGTTGTCGCCTGCCCGTAGCTTATCAAGGGAGCCGTTGCGTCCGATTCCCACATTGTATATCCAAGCCGGTATTCCTTTTTTATACAGCACAAGGGTGCGTTCACTTTTATTTACGATAATTGCAGGAGTACCCTTTTTTTTTGATTCGGCAATTGTTTCATCAACCATTTTTTGCCATTTTCTTATATGAGTTTTATCTGAATAACGGTTTAATATTGGTAATATTGCGTTTTCAGATGCCTTGATATAGCCTGATAAATTATTTAATTTTTTTTCGGCAGTTTCATAATCTTTATTGTTGAACCGGGTTATTGCTTCAGACAGAAGAAGCTCGGCTTTTATAAGATCTTTTCTTGCGAGCCTTCCTTCATTTATCATTTCTGTCAGTTCTTTAATAGTTTCTATCCTGTTTTTTTCATACGATATTTGATTGGAAATTTTTTCATTTATTATTTTTTTCTTGTTTATAATATTTTTCTGTAACAAATAGCCTGTTAATAATATATTTTGCAGTTCGGATTTAACCGTGCCGTAATCCTGAAACAATACAAATCTTGCTCTTTCCCTTATAAGCTCATCTTTTGCCGTTTCAAACGATATTTTATAGTTATTATACTCAACCGGAGCATAGATTTGGGCTCCTATCCTCCATAAGTTATACTCCTGTTTTTCAGCTATTTCCAATTCAGGAGGAATCTGCTTGTCCTTACAACCAGTTAAAAATATAGCTATGGATAATATCAGAACTTTTATTATGGCATTTTTTATCATCAATATCAGTGTAAAAATTAAATTTTAGTTTATTACCCGATGTGAAAGATTTGTTTTAATTTTAGACTTAAGAGGATCTTATAAAAAATGAGTTCTAAAATCGAGGTACGGGCGATTTTAAAAAAAATCGCCCGTACCCATTGTTATATCAGATTTATAATTTTATTAAGGTGTTAATTATATCTTTTGTCCCACCTTTTCCATAGCCGTTTTTACCTGGTCTGAAATGCCGGTTGCCTTGTCTTTGATGGCGGTAGCTTTTTCGATAGCAGTATTATAGTCGGCGGAATCAATTGCAGTTTGTACTTCAATCAAAGAATCTTCCATACCTTTGAGATCGGCCTTAAATGCCTCTATATCAGCCATTGAGCCTTTTCCCTTGGGAGCTTGATCTAAAAGACCCTTGGCTTCCTCTATGGAAGTTTTTGCGGCTTCCTGTGCTGCTGTTGCATTATTTTTAGCCTCTTCTTTTTTAGCTTCCAAATTTACCTTAAGCGCATCTGCATCAGCTTTTGCTTTAGCCAGAAGTTCTTTGGCCTTGGTGTAATCTTTGAACGTTTTGTCATTCTGCAATTTGATTTCATCTTCTGCAGCCTGCATTGCATAATTTACATTTTTTACTTCTTCAGGCAGATATTTTTCGGCATCTTCTGATTTAGCAGCACTTACAGCAGTTTTTGCTGCATTAATATCTTCCGTAGGCTCTTTTGCACAGGCTGAGAATAAAAAAATTGCAGCCATTATCAATACAAGATATTTCATGATACTATTCATAACACTTCTTCCTTCCAATAAAAAATTACTTATAAATTAATTGTTAAAATATTTATGATCTTCTATGATTTCATATGTTAAGCTTTTTTTGTGTTTTTCCTCCTTTCGCGAGGGAAAAAACGCTGATGTATTGTGAATTATTACCAGGCAGGTGAAGCCCTTGTGGCATCCATGTCTGAAATGATAAAAAAACTACTGAAATTATAATGAAAAGCCTCGTAATAAAATTTGATCAGGAAAAGAGAATGGAAAACTGCCGTTAAGTCCTCGGGTTGGACCGGGTTGTATACCGAATCGAAATGCATTAACAGCTCGAGCCGGAAATAGCACATATGGCTTTTTCTTTCAAAAAAATTGTAACTAAAAAAATTAGGTGAAACTAAAACTTGAAATTGATTGCTGCGTAGCTGTGCAATAAAACCATATAAACAATAGGTTATCGATTTCTACGAGCATTTAAATATGATTTTCGGCTGAATTATAAGTCAGAATTTTGTATTGTCAATCTGCATTATGAATAATTTTATAAAATATTTGAGTGCGAGGATTAATCCGCTGCCGGATAATTAATCTCCTTGAGAGTGGTCTTAATCTTTTCCAGTGTGGCAGGTTTTTTCCATTCAACGGTTATTTCTTTTTTCCCATGGTCACCTTCTATCTTAGAAACACCGTCAATTGTACTAAGCTCATTTTTTATGGCCATTACACAGTGCTTACAACTGATATTAGGTATCGAAAATGATTTTTTCTCCATAGCACTCCTCCTGTCTTAGTTAATCTGGAAATTATGTACAGCAAGAAAGAGTTCAATATCTTTAAAGCTCAAAGCAGAAACTGTCAGGGGAATGGACTTTCCTTTAACAGTAATAGATCTTTCATCCTTAACAGGAAAATTTTCCGGCAGCATGCTGTAAAAATTTGAATTCATAACAACATCAGCACCAATTTCTTTAGAAGCTGATTCCAGCCTGAAGGCAACATTAACAACATCCCCCATGATTGTATTCTCTAAACCGATTCCAACAACAGCTTCTCCCTGATTTAACCCTACGCCTATTTTAAGAGGTTTTTTTAGTTTTGGAAATTTTTTATGAAGTGATGTTGTAAATTTATTAAGTTCAATGAGTGTTTTCAACGCCATAAACAAACTTTCCGTATCGCCTGAGTCAACTTCCCACTCTGCCAGTACGCAATCGCCGATGAATTTATCTACAATACCGGAATTATTCTCAACAATAGCCTGAACTCCCTCGAACCAGCCAGACATTAGTTCAGTCAGTGTTGTAATCGGAAGGCTTTCGGACATTGCTGTAAAATCTCTGATATCGGAGACAAGAACGACAATGGAACGGATATCTGTTCTGATAAAGTGCATTGTTTCATCATAATCAAAAGCAGTATCAGTGGTATTCTGTGTTTCATCCGGCCTTTTTTTATCCTGTATGAAACAAATTGTGTTATTGCCGATAGTAACCGTATCCTTATTTTTCAGTAAGACAGGAGCGCTTATTCGCCGGCTATTATGATATATGCCGTTTCTGCTGCCGGTGTCCAGAAGATAATATTGCCTTTTTCCTATAGAACGTATGATGCCGTGGTTTCTGGATACAAGCGGGTCTTGAAGGCATATGGTACTTGATTTGTCCCGGCCTATGGTCATAACATTGGAACAGAATAATTCTTCTTCTGTTTTATCTTTGCGAGTGATTTTAAGAATAGCTGACATATTAAGCATTATCCCTTATTTTAACCACTATCTGGAAGTGGGTTGCTAAATACTATGCTAATTTCTCAAACAAAACACGTTATGAGGTATATACTTTTTTGTTATAGAACGGTATTTGTACCACTGTGATTAAATATATATGGTCGATATCAGAACAAATATTCAATGTCAATAAATTATAAATAGTTAGGCGGAATACAAATTTATCTTGACCATCACCGATATTTCACCTAAATATTTGATGAATTTGAACAAAGCCCTAAAGCTCTCTGTTTTAGCCGGAGAGGGTTTAAGGTTAAGATAAATCCGATAAAATATCATCAGCAGGATTAATTATAATGGTTAATATTACACTTCCAGACGGCAGCATTAAGAGTTTTGAAAACCCTCTGTCGGGTCTTGATATAGCAAAAAGCATTTCGGAAGGACTTGCCAGAAATTGTGTGGCAATGGAGCTGGACGGAAAGCTTGCCGATTTGGATACTATTGTTTCAAAAGATTCCAAAGTCCGGCTTGTTACCACAAAAGACAAGGAAGCGCTTGATTTATTACGCCATAGCGCAGCCCATGTCATGGCCCAGGCAGTTTCGCATATTTACAAAGATGCGAAACTTACTATAGGACCTGTGGTAGAAGACGGGTTTTATTACGACATAGATATGGAGCCTGTTTCAAAGGAAGATTTTGACAAGATCGAAGTTGAGATCAAAAAAATTATAAGCTCAAAAATTCCATTTAAACGCAGGCAGGTACCTAAAGAGGAAGCCCTGAAATTTTATAAGGACGAACCTTATAAGCTTGAACTTATAACTGATCTCCAGGATGGGACTATATCATTATATGAGCAGGGCGATTTTACGGATTTATGCCGTGGTCCCCATTTGCCACATACCGGATTTATAAAGGCCATAAAACTGACCAAAGTTTCAGGTGCCTACTGGAGAGCGGATCAGAACAAAGCCCAGTTGCAAAGGATTTACGGGACAGCTTTTTTTACAAAAAAAGAACTCGACGATTATCTTTATTTCATAGAAGAGGCCAAAAAGAGAAATCACCGCAAAATAGGTATGGCGCTTGATCTGTTCAGTTTCCATGACGAAGCCCCCGGAATGCCCTTTTTTCATGCAAAAGGCATGAATGTGTGGGAAGCGCTTATAAACTACTGGAAGGCCGAACACAGGGCAGCCGGTTATGTTGAGACAAAGACTCCTATTATGTTGAACCGCTCTTTGTGGGAAAGAAGCGGGCACTGGGAAAATTACCGTGAAAACATGTATACAGCCGTTGTGGATGAAATAGAATATGCCATAAAACCTATGAACTGTCCCGGCGGGATGCTTCTTTTTGGCATGAAACCGCATTCATATAAGGATTTGCCTCTTCGATCCGCAGAAATAGGTCTTGTTCACAGGCATGAATTAAGCGGAGTTTTATCCGGCCTGTTCAGGGTCAGGGCTTTTCACCAGGATGATGCGCATATATTTATGACTCCCGAACAGATAGAAAGTGAAATTCTTGGAGTGTTAAAATTAGTTGAACGTATTTACTCTACATTCGGGCTGAGTTTTCATCTTGAGTTGTCCACCCGTCCTGAAAAATCCATAGGAAATGATGAACAATGGGAAATGGCTACAAAAGGTTTGCAGTCGGCTTTGAATGCCTATGGGATGGATTATAAAATAAATGAAGGTGATGGTGCTTTTTACGGACCAAAGATAGACATTCATATAAAAGATGCTCTCGGAAGAACATGGCAATGCGGAACCGTGCAGCTTGATATGGCACTTCCTGAAAGATTTGATCTTAATTATATAGATAAAAATAATGAAAAATGCCGCCCGATAATGATACACCGGGTTATTTACGGTTCTATAGAGCGATTTTTCGGAATATTGATTGAGCATTTTGCAGGCAAATTACCGCTCTGGATGGCGCCGGTTCAGGCTGCATTGCTTCCAATAAACGACGAGCTTATCCCATATGCATCTGAAATCAGGGATATACTTGAAAAAGAAGGGATACGCACCGAACTGGACAGCAGAACCGAAAGTCTGAAAAAGAAAATAAGAGATGCCCAGTTAAGCTATGTTCCGCTTATAATCACATGTGGGCCAAAGGAGATGGAATCAAAAACAGTTTCCGTAAGGAACTTAAGCGGCAAGATCAAGTATGGGGTTACAATTGATGATTTTGTAAAAATTGTACTTTCTCATGTCAAAGAACGAAAGCTTGATCTTGAAATATTTGAATAAAGATTTGTACTTCAAAAACTGCCCCAACCGGAACGGTGACTACCATCTACTGTTTTGACATCGAATCCGTGTAAGTTAGCCCACGTTCTTCCTCCTGCTTCGAGAGTGCCGGAACCGGAATTGAGATAATCTTCTGCCATGGATTGATCTCCGTATTCAAGCAACACAACAACAAGTTCATCCTGGGAACCTTCGATTCCCAGCTTTATCGCCAGTAAAACGAGACGGGTTTGCATATCGGGATGGGCGACAACTTGCTGGCATAGCGAAATCGTGACAGCTTTCTTGTCTAAAGCCTGGAGACGGATATACAGTTTCCAGCCCTCACCCCTGTCTGTCCAATATTCCTGGTTAGTTAATAATTCCCCGGCGCTAACCCGACATTCGCGAAGAAGAATAAATCAAAATATATTTAAAAACATACAATTGTTTAAATTCAGCCAGTTATAAACTTTGCCAATAATTGGTCAAGTTTGCATACCACATAACCCACTTAAATTATTGACCCTGAAAGTTTGGGAGCCATATGTAGTACCTGTATAGATTGCTGTATATTATATAAATATCTTGGCCTATGCTTTTAAGTCTGCTCTAATTCCGATGGATTACTACCATAGGAGACTAAAATGTTTTTCAGAGAATAAATATCAAAGAATTCAAAACAGCCAATCCTTCAGTTGGTCGAAAACATATGCATGGAAAGTGGGCCAAGGCAGAAATTGGTCGTATCTTTAGGTACACTGATTAAAATTCCAAAAGAACAACGACAGGAAGTCGCGCGGATTGTAAAGGGTGTAATTAAAAGTGTTGGTAGGGCAAATAATTGATCTTTAAAATATATCATATTGGAAACAATGCGAATAGTTGCTTAAGAATAACTTGCTGTAATCATTAAATAATTCTATACTTTTTAATTTGACTAGTGTATAGGTCGGTTTAGGCAACCAAATTAATAACTTGTGAAGGAGGAACTGCCGATGACTGACCGCCAAAATGATAGCTTGGAAAAGAGATTAAACAAACACCCCCATCTCAAAAATAGAATTGTACAATTCTTGGAAATCGTAGAAAACCCTGATGGAGATTTAAAAAGAGCCGACGAAGCTGAAAAAAGAGTGATTGAAGAATTGCGTAAAATGGGTAATGAAGTATTGCACGATTGGGCTGTAGGCAGAGAAAAACAAGAAGCAGAAGCTGGAAATAAAAAGGGATTGGTAAAAAATGGTAAAAAAAATAACTTGGCATACAAGTTATGGGGAAATATCTGTTTTTGAGAGAACTTTTTTAGATAAAGGGAAGTTGCATAGACCTTTTTCGTATACGGCAGAAGTAACAACCCGCTGCTATTCGCTTCCTTTGCAGCGTATCATCACGGACTTTGGAGCAGATGTATCATTTCAAAAGATATCTAAAAAACTAATAGAGCATTATGGAATAAGTGTTTCTGTCAGTTCAGCGCAAAAGATCACAGAGAAGCATGCTGAATCCATTAAGAGAATAGAATATCTACATAGAGATATACCCGAAGATGATGGGGTAAAATGTTTGATATGTGAAACAGATGGAACAATGATTCCAATAGTGGATACTGTTGAAAAAAACGGAACCTCTGTAGACAAACGAAAGACTCGTAGCGTTCGATGGAAGGAAGCGCGTTTAGCTTTTGCCCGGCAGAAAGATAAGGTTGATCGGATATTTAGTGGTACACTTGGTTTGACAGATATGGCCGGAGACCATCTATTTGATTGTGCTGTTAGAGCTGGATTCGGGGGTAAAACAAAAGTACATTGTGTTGGTGACGGAGCCCCATGGATTGCAGAACAGGTAGAAAGAGTATTCGGCAATCATGGGAATTATTTAATCGATTTTTATCATTTATGTGATTA